>ERZ773013.240-NODE-240-length-34779-cov-3.603444_pt1 | contig 34779 bp, 25 predicted proteins | sample MGYA00511670_ERZ773013 | MGnify/ENA primary metagenome ERZ773013 (study PRJEB29015, sample SAMEA2738120) | human oral metagenome | biome: human oral; feature: human-associated habitat; material: saliva | place: China | collected 2257 ... | reverse complement strand
CATCATCGCGGTCCGAGGCGCCCCCGGCGGAAAGGCCTACGAACGCCGCCGGGATCTGCCACAGGAGGCGTCCAAGTGGGCCGACTACCTCATCTACACCGAGGAGGACCCGGCAGATGACCCCGTGGAGGAGATTTGCCAGCAGATGGCAGACGCCACCCCGGAAGGCACTGCCCACGAGGTCATTGTCGACCGCGAGGAGGCCATTCGCCGCGCCGTCCAGCTGGGCTACGAGGGCGAGGGCCCGGCAATCCTCTGCCTTCTCGCCAAGGGAGACGAGACGCGCCAGCACGAGGGCAGCGAGTTTGTCCCTTGCCGCACGGACGGCGACATCTACGAAGAGGCCGTTCGCAACTGGCGCGCCGCGCACCCCGAGGCCTAGCCCGCGCGAAGCTATTTCCAGCCTCTCAAGAGCGTGCCCCGCAGTCACGGCGAGAAAGCCGGACTGCGGGGCACGCTCGTACGGAGACTCTTGGCACCCGTCTACGCGAGCCGCTCCACTCCGTTGCGGGTTACGCGCGCATAGACGAGAGGCTCGGGCTCGGGCCACTCGTCACCGATCTCGTAGGAGTCGCGCAGAATCTGCTCTCCCTCATCGAGCTGGGCCTCGCTCGACGCGTGAAGCGTTGCGAGAACGTCTCCCTTCGCCGCCTTGTCGCCGGCCCTCTTCTGAAGGACGATGCCGGCAAGCGGGTCGATGGAGTCTTCCTTGCGCGCTCGCCCAGCGCCAAGCGCCACAGAGGCAATGCCGATGCGCTCGGTATTCATGTGGCGCACCCAGCCGTCGCAGTCAGAGCGCACGTCACGCACGCAGGCATCGGAGCCAAAGCGGCTGGGGTCGCGCACGTATGACGCGTCTCCGCCTTGGGCGGCAACCATCTGGGCGAGCTTCTCCATGCCCTCACCGTTCTCCATCTGCGCACGGGCCATCGAGCGGCAGGCGGAAATGCCGCCCTTGTCCGCAAGCTCCAACATGTTTGCCGCAAGCTCAACGCAGATGTCCGTAAGGTCCTGCGGCCCCTGGCCCATGAGGGTTCGCGCGGCCTCCTCAACCTCAAGGGCATTGCCCACGCAGCGGCCAAGCGGGCAGTCCATGTTCGTGATAAGCGCAGCCGTCGTGCGGCCAACGCCCTCGCCAATGCGAACCATCTCTTGGGCCAACGCTATGGCATCGTCGACGGTCTTCATAAACGCGCCGCTGCCACACTTCACGTCGAGAAGAATCTTATCGGAACCAGCGGCAATCTTCTTGCTCATGACGCTGGAAGCAATGAGCGGCAGCGAGTCAACCGTAGCCGTTACGTCTCTCAAGGTATAGAGCTTCTTGTCTGCGGGCACCAGGTTTCCGGTCTGGCCGACAACGGCGCACCCAACCTTGCTCACAATGGAGAAGAAGCGCTGCTCGTCGATGGAGGCGGTAAGGCCGGGAATGGACTCGAGCTTGTCGAGCGTGCCACCGGTGTGTCCCAGGCCACGCCCGCTCATCTTGGCAACGCGCACACCAAGCGACGCCACGATAGGTGCCACCACCAGGGTGGTCTTGTCTCCCACGCCACCGGTCGAGTGCTTGTCCACCTTAATGCCGGGAATGGGCGAGAGATCCACCGTGTCACCGGAGTGTGCCATATCCAGAGTAAGGCGCACAATCTCACGGTCGGTCATGCCCTCGTAGAAGATGGCCATGCAGAGCGCGGAGGCCTGGTAATCCGGAATGTCACCCGCCACGTAGCCATTAACGAAGAAGTCAATCTGCTCGTCAGTAAGCTCATGGCCGTCTCGCTTGCTCTCGATGATGTCGTACATCCTCATACGGCGTCACCCCCCCCGTCTCATCCGCCCGATGGTGTCCCAGATCTTCCGGCCCAAAGCCCTCGGGGAGAAGGTCGCGCAGCAAAAGAGATCGACGCTCCTCTGGAGAGCGGGCAACGATGATCCTAAATGAGTCTGGGTCCCAGAACTCGCGCATCACCTGACGACACACGCCGCACGGCGTGCACCAGTCCGAGACGGGCAGTCCCTCCGGGCCTCCCACAACGGCGATTGCCGAGAAGTGCCGCTGCCCCTCGTAGACCGCCTTGAAGAAGGCCGTGCGCTCGGCGCAGTTGCAGGGCGTGTATGCCGCGTTCTCAATATTGCATCCCTGGTAGACAGTGCCGTCTTCCGCAAGAAGCGCCGCGCCAACAGCAAAGTGCGAATAGGGTACATAGGCATGCTCGCGGGCTTCGAGCGCCCCTCCCACGAGCTGCTCGTCGGTTAGTTCCATATCTTTTCAGAGGCTCCTTAAGCCGCTTGTTACCTGCTGCCCTTGATGTACGGCACGCCGTCTGCCTTAGGCGCAACGGAGCGTCCCACAAAGAACACCAGGACGAGGACGGTCATCACGTATGGCAGCATCGCCAGAATCTGCGTGGGCACCACGGAGCCACCGCCCAACATGACGGTAAGCGCCTGCGTGAAGCCAAAGAGCAGGCACGCTAGGTAGGCGCCGTGCGGAGTCCACTTGCCAAAGATCACCGCTGCAAGAGCAATGAAGCCCTGGCCGCTGATGGCCGTCTGCGTGTACTGAGAGATGATGGCCAGCGTCATTGACGCGCCGCCAAATCCCGCGAGTACGCCAGAGAGAATCACGCAGATGTAGCGCGTACGATAGACGCTGATACCCAGGGTCTCGGAGGCCTCGGGGTGCTCGCCCACGGAGCGAACACGAAGGCCCCACTTGGTCCGGTAGAGCACAAACCACATGACCACGGCGGCAATAAGGCCGAGGAGCACCGTGACGTCAAGGTTAAGGCTCGAGAGCGGGGAGTCACCAAAGCCCGAGGTGTCAATGAGCTTGGGCAGTGTGTTGACCACGGAGGACATGGCCGCGCCATCAAACATGCGTCGGCAGGCAAAGAGCGCGATGCCAGGGGCCAGCAGGTTGATGGCAACGCCCGAGATGGTCTGATCGGCGTTGAAGGTAACGGACGCCACCGCGTGGAGCAGGGCAACCAGCCCGCCCGCCAGGCCAGCGCAGAGAAGGCCTATCCAGGGGTTGCCCGAGACGTAGCTTCCCGCAACTCCGGCAAACGCGCCGACGTTCATCATGCCCTCAATGCCGATGTTCGTGACGCCGGAGCGCTCAGAGATAACGCCGCCGAGGGCGCCAAAGACGAGGGGCGTGGAGTACATGAGGGTAATGGAGAGGACGAGCACAAGGTTATCGAGCATCGCCATCAGCCCCCTTCTTGTCGTTGGAACCGTTGGGTTCGGTGGTCTTGGAGGATGCCTCGGCTTCCGACGAGCTAGCGCCTGCGGACCCGCTGGTCCTAGAGGCGTCGCTCTCTCCAGCAGGTGCCGCAACAGGAGTCGTGCCTGCCTCGGCGGCAAGCTTGCGCGCCTGCTCGGCCCGCTCGGCGCGAGAGCGCTGGATGTGCTCGGCAAGCATGGGGATAACGCCACCCAGGGCCATGCAGAACACGATGGTGCCAATCATGATGCTGATGATCTCGGACGGGGCACCCATGGTCTGCTGCACCGTCTGGCCTCCGTAGATGAGGCCGGCAAAGAGCAGAGCGGCGGGAATGCAGCCGACGGGCGAGCAGCCCGCAATGAACGCCACCGAGAGGCCGTTGAAGCCGTTGTTCTCGAACGCGGCGAGTGTCGAGATGCCGTGCGGCAAGATGCCGGTGATGTTGAGGGCGCCGGCAAGGCCGCAGAGACCTCCCGAGATGACCATGCAGAGCACGATGTTCTTCTCGACGTTAATGCCGGCAAAACGGGCAGCATCCTTGTTGAGGCCAACGGCGCGCATCTCGTATCCAACCTTTGTGCGCTTGAGCAGCCAGCCGATGAGTATTGCCACCACCACGGCAACTATGATGCCAACGTTGACGTCGCAGCGCACGAGGACATCGCGCAGCACGGGGAAGTTTGCCAGCGCCGCCTGACCCTCGGCGGAGAGCTTCCAGTTTGGAAGGATCATCGTGAGCGCAGATTCATGTACCGCATAGGTTCCCGTGGTGTTTGGCTGGTGGAACGCGTCGAGCGAGACCACGTAGTTGCAGAGGTAGAGGCTGATCCAGTTGAACATGATGCTGGTGATGACCTCGTGGATGCCAAACTTTGCCTTGAGCCATCCAATGAGCGCCCCGGAGAGCGCGCCCGCAATGGTGCCCGAGAGCACGACGAGTGGAATCTCGAGAACGGCAGGCAGGTCGCAGGTGATGCCCACGATGGTCGCGGCAACGGTGCCCAGGATGTACTGGCCCTCGGCGCCAATGTTGAAGAGGCCGACCTTGAACGCAAAGGCAACGCCGATGCCACAGAGAAGCAGCGGCGTGGCCTTGATAATCACGTTAACGATGTAGCGAGGCCTGCCAACCATGCCCGAGAAGAGCGCCGCAAACGAAGCACCGGGGTCGTATCCTGCGCTGGCAAGAACGATTGCCGCGACCAAAAAGCCAATGAGAATGGCGACGATTGCCGAGGTGATGGGTTTCCTCAGCACTTTGATTACCGTGTTGTTCACTGTTTGCCACCCCCTGCCATGAGAAGGCCAACCTCTTCCTCGCTCACCGTTCCCTGCTTGAACGTGCCCACGATCTTTCCGTGGTGGATGACCGCAATCGTGTCCGCCACGTCCATGACCTCGTCAAGCTCCAGCGAGATGAGCAGTATTGCCGCGCCACGATCGCGCTCGCGGATGAGCACCTTGTGAACAAACTCAATGGCACCCACGTCGAGGCCACGCGTTGGCTGCACGGCAACGAGAAGATCCGGCTTGCTCGAGACCTCTCGGGCGATGATGACCTTCTGCTGGTTTCCGCCGGAAAGGCCACCCGCAAGGCTGTCGACGCAATCCGCGGGGCGAATGTCGTACTCCTTGATGAGACCGTTGGCAAAGGAGCGAACCTTCCCGTAGTCGAGCGTTGCGCCCTTGCCAAACGTCTCCTCGCCATGCCGTTCGAGAATGACATTCTCGGCAACCGTGAAGGGAAGCACCAGGCCAAAGCGCTGACGGTCGGCGGGGACGGTTGCCACCTTGTGGTCGAGCACGTTCCTGGGAATGGTGTTCTGGATCTCCTCGCCCTTCACGGAGATGGTGCCGGAATCCACCTTCGCAAGGCCGTCGATGGCTTGCACAAACTCTTCCTGGCCGTTGCCCTCGATACCAGCGATACCAACGATCTCTCCGGCACGAACGTCGAGATCGAGGCCACACACCTGCTCGATGCCTCGGCCATCCCGCACGTGGAGCCCCCTGACCGAGAGGGCCGTCTCGCCCGGCTTAGCAGGACCCTTCTCGACAGTTAGGTTCACGCGGCGGCCAACCATCTTGGACGCAAGCTCCCCCTCGGTGGTCTTGCTCACGTCCACCGTGCCCATGTACTTGCCGCGCCGAATGATGGTGCAGGCATCGGCAGATTCCATGATCTCCTTGAGCTTGTGGGTGATGATGATAATCGTCTTGCCCCTGGCGACAAGGCCGCGCATAATTTTGATGAGCTGCGTAATCTCTTGCGGTGTGAGGACCGCGGTGGGCTCGTCGAGGATAAGCGTGTCCGCACCGCGGTAGAGCGCCTTCAAGATCTCAACGCGCTGCTGCATGCCAACGGTAATATCCTCGATCTTCGCGTCGGGGTCAACGTCAAAGCCGTACTCCCGGACGATCTTCTCGACCTCCTTTTTGGCGCGAGCCATATCGAGGACGCCCAGCGAGTGGCAGACCTCGTCGCCGAGAATGATGTTCTCGGTAACGGTAAAGTTCTCGACGAGCATGAAGTGCTGGTGGACCATGCCAATCCCGTGGGCAATCGCGTCGAGAGGGCTCTGGATCTGGACGCTCTGCCCACCGAGGTACACCTCGCCCGCATCTGCCTGATACAAGCCATAGAGCACGTTCATGAGCGTGCTCTTGCCCGCACCGTTCTCACCAAGGATGGCATGGACCGTCTGCTTTTTCACGTCAAGGTCAACGCTGTCGAGCGCCGTGAACGAGCCAAAGGTCTTCGTGATGCCATGCATCTGCACGGCATAGTCGGAACTGGCCTCCATAGTCCACCTCCCTATGCAAAGCGAGGGGCCAAGGCCCTCGGCAATCAAGCCAAGAGGGGTGCCCGGCGCGCACACCAGGCACCCCCAGCTACGCGTCTAGAGGCTAGCGACAAACTTGTCGTAGTCATCCGAGGTCGCGGGCGGCACGATAGCGCCCGACTTGATGAGCTCCGCCACGGCCATGGCGTCGTTGTAGACGTCATCCCCCATGAGGGAGTGGTCCTCGGGGATGCCCACGGCGCCGTCGGAGAGGCCCAGTATAATGTCGGTTCCGCCCTCGAGTTCACCAGAGAGGAGGCGCTTGGAGACGTCTACGATGGCGACGTCGACCTTCTTGAGCGCGGAGGTGAGCACGGTGCCCTCGGCGAGGTAGGACTGGTCCATGTCGACGCCAATGGCGTATATGCCGGCATCCTTGCAAGCGTTGATGACGCCAACGCCTGTGCCGCCTGCCGCCTGGAACACGACGTCGCAGCCATTGGAAACCATGCGCTGCGTGATGGAGCTTCCCTTAGCCGCGTCGCCGAAGCTCTCGGCGTACTGGGACTCGCTCTGGACGTTGAGGCCTTTGTCCTTGTTAGCGTACGCGACGCCGGCCTTGTAGCCAAACTCGAACTGGCGCAGGACGTCGCTCTCGACGCCCAGCACGTTGCCAACCTTGCCAGTCTTGCTTACGCACGCGGCAATGTAACCCACGAGGAACGAGGACTCCTGGGCGCGGAACTGGACGCCGGTAATGTTTGAGGCGCCGGTAGGGTTGGCGTTGTCGATGATGCCAAACTGGACATCGGGGTTGGCCTTGGCTGCGTTGCCCACGGCCTCTGCCATGGCAAAGCCGATTGCCCAGACGAGCTCGGCATCGTCGTCAACCGCCTTGTCGAGGTTGGTAGCGTAGTCGGCCTCCTGCTTGGACTCGAGGTAGCTAACGTCCCAGCCCTCGTTCTGCTGGAGCTGCTGAAGGCCGGACCACGAGATCTGGTTAAACGACTGGTCGTTCACGCCGCCGGTATCGGTGACCATCTCGACCTTGTGGGTCATTCCGGACATGGCGCCGCCGTCGGTAGAGTCACCGCTGGTCGACGGGCCACCGGAGGAGCTACCGCACCCCACAAGGGCACCGGTGGCACCCAGCGCGCATGTACCAGCAAGACCCTTCAGAAAGCCACGCCGAGTAAAGCTGCTCTGATCTGGCATTTCTGTCCCCTTTCTCCGCCCCGCCCTCTCCCGAACGGGGCATCCCATGGAGCCAAAACTTCCTATCTACAGAGGGAAGCCCTCCCTCGTGTTGCCGCTATGCCTTTGAATCTGGCGTTGCCAGGCTCAGCGCGACCTCCATCATCTGCGTGAGGCTCTCTTGACGCTCCTCGGCCGTGATGGCCTCCCCGCGGGCGGGGATGTCCGACACGGTGAGTATCGTGAGCGCACGTTTACGAGCGCGCATCGCGTTGAGGTAGAGCGCCGCCGATTCCATCTCCACGACGAGGACGCCCATCTTTGCCCAGCACTCGGAGGCCGTGTGGTCGTCGTTGTAGAAGACATCCGACGAGAGCACGTTGCCCACGCGTGTGGGGTAGCCCAGGCGCTCCGCTGCGTCGGCCGCGCCGCGCAAAAGACCGAAGTCTGCGATGGGAGCGAGTGTGCCAGGCACTTTGAACTGATGCGCATAGTTGGAGTCCGTGCAGGCGCCCATGCCAAGCACGATGTCGCGCAAGCGCACGTCCGGTGCCACGCCTCCCGCAGTACCAATGCGCACAATCGACTTGACACCATAGAAGTTGTAGAGCTCATACGAGTAGATGCCAATGGAAGGCATGCCCATACCGCTGCCCATCACCGAGACGGGGTTGCCCTGGTAGGTACCCGTGTATCCCAACATATTGCGGACGCCGTTGAACTGCACGACGCCCTCGAGGTAGGTCTCGGCGAGGCGCTTAGCGCGGAGCGGGTCTCCCGGCATGAGGACGAATGGGGCAATCTGGCCCGCGAGGGCCTCGTTGTGCGCTGTGGGGGTTCGTGCCATGGCTATGCCTCCAGAATCTGATCGAGGTGGGATGTTCCATCGGGGAGCGCGGGCGCGCCGAGGTAGTCGAGGACCGTCGCCGAGACGTCCGCAAACGTGGGCCGCGTGCCAAGGTCGACCCCCGCGCGCACGCGCGGCCCGTACACGAGCCACGGAACGTACTCGCGCGAGTGGTCTGTCGAGGGGGTCACGGGGTCACAGCCGTGGTCTGCCGTGATCATGAGTAGGTCATCGTCGCGCAGCCCCGCCATAATGCGCGGAAGCTGGCCGTCAAAGTAGCTCAGGGCGCGCGCATAGCCGGGCGCGTCGTTGCGGTGGCCGTAGACCATGTCGAAGTCCACGAGGTTGGTGTAGCAAAGACCAGTGAAGTCGCGTCCCGTTGCCTCGACCGTGCGCTCGATACCCTCGTTGTTACCCGAGGTAAAGACGTGGTCAGTGATTCCCCGGTGAGCAAAGATGTCGTAGATCTTGCCAATGGAGAGCACGTCCTGGCCGGCATCCTTCAGAACGTCGAGCATCGTAGTGCCCGTGGGCTCCAGGGAGAAGTCGTGCCTGCGCGGGGTGCGCACGTAATTTGGCCACTCCCCCGTGTAGGGGCGCGCGATGACGCGGGCAACGCCATGTTCGCCCGTAAGGATCTTGCGCGCAATGCGGCAGTACTCGTAGAGCTGCTCGGGCGGCACCATGTCCTCGTGCGCAGCAATCTGGAAGACGCTGTCTGCCGAGGTGTAGACGATGAGATTGCCGGTCTTGAGCTGCTCGCGGCCATAGTCCTTGATCACCTGCGTGCCCGAGTAGGGCTTGTTGCAAAGGACCCCACGGCCGGTCTGACGGATGAACTCGTCCAGCACCTCCTGCGGAAAGCCCTTGGGGTACGTAGGGAAGCGCTTGGGCGAGATGACACCGGCCATCTCCCAGTGGCCGACCGTGGTGTCCTTGCCGGCGGAGGCCTCGCGAAGGCGGGCATACGCCCCAGCGGGCGAGGCAACGGGCTCAAGGCTCACGTTATAGGGGGACTCGAGCGCCCCCTCAATATTGAGAAGGCCGAGCGAGGCCATGTTGGGGATAGCTAGCTCGCCCGTGGTGGCGCAGGCGCAGAGGGTATTGCTCCCCTCGTCACCCCACTCTGCGGCATCTGGCTCGGCACCTATGCCAAAGCTATCCAAAACGATGAGAAACACGCGCTTGCCCATGGTCGCTCCCTCCGCGAGCATCTTTCTGATGCCGCTGCGTAACGCCAGAACAAATGACAAATCGAAACCATCGACATAACTAGTATTGTTTGGCCGTCAGGAAAGCGGCGGATAAGCAGGGCAGCCGGTACAAACAATTCGACAAGCGGCAAATGCTTAGTAACAATAAATAATTGTTTAGAATTGCAATGCAAGGCGGCACATGAGAGAGGGGACGCGATGCTTACCGAGAGAGAGCGGCAGATTCTTGGATGGGTCCGCGCAAACCCCTCAATTTCCCAGCAAGAGATTGCCGACCGCGCGGGCATCTCACGCTCGTCCGTCTCCGTACACATCTCAAACCTCACTAAGAAGGGCGCGATTCTCGGCAGGCAATATGTTCTTTCGGACAACCCCTACGTGGTAGTGGTCGGCGCCACCAATATGGATGTGGTGGGCAAGCCGGGCGGGGTTCCCACCCCGCGCGACGTCACACCGGGCACCATCGTGGTATCCCCCGGCGGCACCGCGAGAAACGTGGCGCACAACCTCACGCTACTTGGAACTAGCACCAAGCTGGTGACCGCCTTTGGGGAAGACGTGAGTGCAAAAGAACTCTCTGATGGGTGCCGGGAGATGGGCATGGACCTCGAGGGGTCGGTGACCGTTCCCGGTGGAACCACCTCAACCTGCCTCTTCATATTGGACGAGCACGGCGACCTCTCCCAGGCCATCGCCGACATGGGCATTCTCGACAGCCTCACCCCGAGCGTCCTGGAGCGCAGGCTCGACCTCATCGACCGCGCCACGGCGTGCTTCGTCGACACAAACATCTCCCGAGAGAGCCTGCGCTTTCTTGCCGAGCACGTGAGTACCCCGCTGTTCTGTGACCCCGTCTCTACCTCCAAGGCGGCAAAGCTCTCCGGACTGCTTGGAAACTTCCACGCCATGAAGCCAAGCACCCTTGAGGCAGAAGCGCTTACGGGAGTCGCCATTCACGACGAGAAGAGCCTAGGGCTAGCCGCCCAGAAGCTTCTTGATACCGGGCTTGAGCAGGTGTTCATTTCGCTTGGAGCCGACGGACTTCTCTGCGCGGGGCAAGACGGGCTGCTTCGGCTTCCCAGCTACAGCGCAAACGTGGTGAGCGCCACGGGATCCGGTGACGCCATGATGGGGGCCATCATCTGGGCGTATCTGCAGGGAGAGGATCTTGAGGGAACTTGCGCCGCCGGCCTTGCGGTTGCCGCCATCTGCGCGGAATCCTCCTCCACCGTCAACCCCAGCCTCACGGCCAAGGCAGTAAGGCAGCGCATGGCGGAGGCCGGCGAGGAGGGCAAGCTCCTCTCGGCAAGCTAGCGCTTGCTGTCGAAGCCCGTTAGGGGCCAGTCCATCACCACCCACCGACAAGTGGACATGGGTGTCTCATCAAGTGGACAAATGTCCTTTTATTTCAGAGGCGTTGGGCCGTAGCATGCACCTGACGGCCTGCGAGAGGAGGGGCATGGATACGCTTGGCTACCTCAGCACCTTGGACGCTGAGGTTCGCGACAGGCTCACCCCCTGGGCGGGTCGTATTCCCGCCGCCCTTCTCGGCAGATGCTCTCTTGTCAAACTGGACAAGGGCGACGAGCTTGTGCACGAGTTCGATTGCTTTGGCTCCGTCTATGTTCTTACGCGCGGAGCCATTGCCTCCACAAGCCCTCTGCTTGACGGCGGCGCCTACGTGATAGACGAGTTCCAAGCGCCCGCCGCCTTCGGCGAGATGGAGGCCATTGGCGCAAGCCCCTTCTATCACAGCTCGCTCATGGCAGCCACGGATGCCGAGCTTATCCGCGTCTCCAGTAAGGACTACCTTACGTGGCTTTCCGGCGACGCCGACGCCTTGCTTGCGCGCTCGCGCTGGGTTGTCCAGCGGCTTGCAAGACAGTCGAGCCACGAGCGCTCCCTACTTGCCTGGACTGGCGAGAAGCGCGTTGCCTACGCGCTCTGCCAGCTTTACGGAGAGGGCGGGAGAGAGCGCCTGGTAGTGCCGCTGACGCGCGGCCAGCTGGCGGAACGCGTGGGCGTAAGCACGAAGACGGTGAGCCGTTCCATAGCTTCGCTTGAGGGGGCCGGGATGGTACGCCTCGAGGGCAGAAAGATCGTGATTGACCGAGAGGCATTCGAGCTTCTCGAAGACATGCTCCGTGACGAGCTTGGGCAGGGTTCGTACGAGAGAGAAGGGAGTGCGCGTTCATGAAGACCATCGACAACACCCAGGAGTTCTACGACATCTGCACGGCGAGCAACCTCACGTACAAGCAGAAGCTGCTGCGCCTAGCGCAGGCAGCCGAGAACAGCATCGACCCCATCGAGCGTCCTAAGGAGGCGGACTATTTCTTCGAGCACGGCAGCATTGACTACATGTGCGAGGGCAACGCGCCCTACCGCCCGCGCTACATCTGCCCGGACTACGGCAAGTTTCTCGCCCAGGGGAGCGAGTTCCTGCGCCTTAAGCCAGCGGAGACCCTGGATGACGCTCTCTGGAATCTCGCGATGGTCTACGACAACGTGCCCTCAGTCACCAGCCGCCCCGTCTATGTGGGCCAGCTTGACCGCATGCTTGACCCCTTCCTCGACGGCTATAGCGACGAGGAGGTAAAGGCGCGCCTTCGTCGCTTCCTCAACTACATTGACCGCACCGTTGCCAGCGGTTACTGCCACGCAAACATTGGCCCCGAGGAGACGCGCGCCGGCCGGCTGCTCATGGAGGTCGAGCAGGAGCTTGCCAACGCAGTGCCCAACTTCACGCTGAAGTACGATCCGGCAATCACGCCCGATGACTTCGCCCGTCTCGCCGTGAAGACCACGCTCACCTGCGCCAACCCCGCCTTTGCCAACGACCGCATCCACCGCGAGACCTACCCGGGCGACTACACGGTGGTAAGCTGCTACAACGTGCTGCCCATGGGCGGCGGTGCCTACTGCCTTGACCGCCTGCTGTTCCCGCGCCTTGCGGACATGGCGTCGAGCGTGGACGGCTTCATGGACAACATCCTCCCGTCTGCCACCGGTGCGCTTCTCGAGTACATGAACTCCCGCATCAAGTTCCTTGTCGAGAAGTCGAACTTCTTCGAGGCCTCGTTCCTTGCCAAGGAAGGCCTCATCAGCCGCGACCGCTTCTGCGCGATGTTTGGCGTGGCTGGCATGAGCGAGTGCGTGGCCAAGCTGCTAGGCCTTCACGACGGCCGCGCCTACGGAACGGACGACGAGGCCAATGACCTTGCCGAGCGTATCATGTGCCAGGTCTACAAGCAGGTCCTGGATTTCCCGGCCGTGTACTCGGAGGTCTCTGGCAACCGCTTCACGCTGCATGCGCAGGCTGGCTTCTCCGACATGCCGGGTGTAACGCCGGGCGTCCGCATCAAGGTTGGCGACGAGCCCGAGGTCTTCTACGACCACATTCGTCACAGCGCTCGCATGCACCGCTTCTTCAACGCCGGCGTCTCCGACATCTTCCCCGTTGAGCCCACGGCCAAGTCCAACCCCGACGCCGTCCTCGACGTCGTGAAGGGCGCCTTTGCCATTGACGACAAGTACCTCTCGTTCTACTCGTCCAATGGGGACCTGGTTCGCATTACGGGCTTCCTGGTGAAGCGCGCGGAGATGGAGAAGTTCGCCTGCGGCGAGGCGGTGCTCGCCGACACCTCGCATGACGGCGAGGGCAACTGGCGGGCAAACGGCCTTGCCGACCGCAAGATTCGCCTGTAGGGAGTGCCGCAGTGTCCGTTCACATACCAATCAACAACATCATCCCGTTTTCGCTGGTGGACGGGCCTGGCTCGCGATGCTCCATTTTTGTTCAGGGCTGCAACATCCACTGCGCGTACTGCCATAACCCGGAGACCCAGCGGCTCTGCATTGGTTGCGGGGCCTGCGTGCGGGCGTGTCCGGCCGGGGCTCTCAAGATGGTGTGCGGCGCCGTCGAATGGGACCAAGACGCATGCGTGAAGTGCGACACGTGCATCCACGTGTGCCCCAACCACTCGTCGCCCCGCATCCTCTACCTGGACGCGGAGCAGGTCTTTGAGCACGTGAAGTCGTACATGCCCTTCATAAGGGGAGTCACGTGCTCGGGCGGTGAGTGCATGCTCTACCCCGAGTTCCTGTACGAACTCTTTGGGATGTGCCGGGGTGTGGGACTGGGCTGTCTCATCGACTCCAATGGCACGGTGGACTTCTCCGAGCATCAGGGTCTCCTTGCGCTTTCCGATGGGGTGATGCTCGACCTCAAGTGCTGGGATGACGCGTGGTTTGTCTCGCTCACGGGAACCGACGGAAAGACCGTCCGGAAGAACCTCGAGTTTCTTGTGGAGCAGGATAAGCTCGCTGAACTGCGCGTCATTGTGACCGTGGACCGCAACGACCCCGAGGCGGCGGTGCGCGGGGCAGCTGGGGTGCTTGGAGAGAAGGTTGCCTCCACGCGGCTGAGGCTCATGCGCTTTCGCCACTTTGGCGTCTGCGGGGAAATGGAAGGTGCGCCCTCCCCTACCGACGAGCGCATGGACTCCGTGGAGGGGCTGGCGAAGTCGTTGGGGTTTGGAACTGTTGCTGTGAGTTAATCCGGTTTTCGCTAACGGGCGCAAACGGCCGGCCTGGCACGCGTTGTGCCGGGCCGGCCGTTGTTGTGCGACGCACAAATACGAGCGGACGCTACCCCTCAACAATCTTGATGCCCGCGCTGCAACCAAGACGATCGGCCCCCGCCTCGACCATGGCGAGCGCCTCCTCCTTGGTGTGGATGCCACCTGAGGCCTTGACCATGCAGCGATCGCCAACGGTCTTGCGCATGAGCGCCACATCGTGCACCGTGGCGCCGCCCGTCGAGAACCCGGTGCTCGTCTTCACGAACGAGGCACCGGCGGCAACTGCGTCCTCGCAGGCACGGACAATCTGGTCGTCGTCGAGAAGGCAGCACTCCAGAATGACCTTCACGGGATGGCCCTTGGCTGCCTTCACGACTGCGGCGATATCGTCGATGACGTAGCGGTCATCGCCAGCGACCAGGTGGCCCCCATTGATCACCATATCAATCTCAGCGGTACCGTCGACCACTGCCTGGCCAGCCTCCGCGGCCTTCGCCTGCGTGGAGCATGCGCCTAGGGGGAACCCGATGCAGGTGGTTACGCCCACGCCCGTGCCCTCGAGGCGCTTGGCCGCCATTGCCGTCCAGCACGAGTTTATGGCGACGGTGGCGAAGTGATACTTTGTCGCCTCGTCGCACAGGCGCTCGATGTCTGCCTGCGTTGCGTTCTGCTTGAGGTTGGTGTGATCAATGTGGCTGTTGAGTTCCATAGAATACTCCCGTCTTTCGAAGACCCTCCCGCAGCTTCTGTCCTCACCTTGTCACAAACAATGTGAGGACGCAATGAGCGCCTCGGCAACCGTATGGCATCCCGCTCATCTCTGATGGCCGCGGGGAGGCAGTCGAACCATGCTCCCCCATTACTGATTCCTGGCGGTAATTGATGGTTGGGATACGGTTTTTCGGGTACCCCCTGAGTGCAAACCGTATCCCACCAGAAATTCTTGCCAGTCGGGGCCGGAGGAATCTGCACGCGGGCTCTACAGGGGCCGCATAGGACGGGGGAGAAGGGGGCCGAAGCCTTTGGCTTCGGCCCCCTTCGGGCAGCAACGCTATACCGCTTGGCGCAGTGCCTAGAAGTTCGCCGGCTCGTCGTAGTAGCAGCACTTGAGAATCTTCTCGAAGTCCTCCGCCTTGGTCTCGCGCGGGTTCTCCGGGGTGCAGGCATCCTTGACGGCGTTTGCGGCGATGGTCGGGAGCTTCTCGAGGAACTCCTTCTCGGAGACCATAACGGACTCGCCGGTCTCGTCAGCCTTGACGCCACCGTTGGCGTAGTTGTTGATGCTCTGCGGGATGTGCAGCTCGTCGTTCATGCTGCGAATCTTCTCGACGAGCGAGTCGATGAGCTGGTCGTCGGTGGTGCCGGGAAGGTGCAGGATCTCCTTAGCAACATAGGCGTAGCGCTCGTGAGCACGCGGATCCTTCGAGTTCCACTGGATGGCCTTACCAAGGTACATGGCGTTAGCGGCACCGTGGATGATGTGGCCGTTCTCAAACGCCGCACCGGTCTTGTGGGCCATGGAGTGGACAATGCCGAGCAGGCCAGACGAGAAGGCCAGGCCGGCGAGGCACTGGGCCTCGTGCATGTGCTTGCGGCCCTCGTGGTCGCCGGTGTAGGAGACGGGCAGCCACTGGGTGATCTCACGGATGCCGTGCAGGGCGTCGGCATCGGTGAACATAGAGGCAGCGGTCGAGACGTAGGCCTCGAGGCAGTGCGTAAGGGCGTCCATGCCGGTGTGCGCGCAGAGCTTCTGGGGCATGGAGTAGGTGAGCTCAGGGTCGACGATGGCAACATCGGGCGTGATGTTGAAGTCGGCCAGCGGGTACTTGATGCCGTGCTCGTAATCGGTGATGACGGAGAATGCGGTTACCTCGGTAGCGGTACCAGAGGTGGAGCTAATGGCGCAGAAGTGTGCCTTGTGACGCAGCTCGGGGAACGAGAACGGCTGGATGATGTTGTCGAACTTCTCGTCTGGATACTCGTAGAAGACCCACATGGCCTTTGCAGCGTCGATAGGAGAGCCACCACCGATGGCAACGATCCAGTCGGGGCCAAACTCCTCCATGAACTTGGCGCCCTTCTGCACGGTCTCGATCGACGGGTCGGACTCGACGCCCTCGAACAGCTTTACCTCGAAGCCTGCGTCCTCCAGATCCTTCTGGACATCCTGCAGGAAGCCGCCACGACGCATGCTGTGTCCGCCGGAGACGATGACGGCCTTCTTGCCCTTGAGGTTCTTGACCTCGTGGCGAGAGCCCTCACCAAAGTACAGATCACGCGGGTTGGTAAAACGTCCCATATGCACATCCTCCAATTCACTGGCCGCCACCGATGGCGGCAAATGTTAGAGGGGGCCATTTGGCCTCCTCTGATGGCCAAACCGGAACACCACAGAGTCGAACGAGCAAGTTTGGCATGCTTAATTCGTCCTCCAAAGCGGCCCAATCCTACCAGATGAGAGGCAGTAGATAGCCGATTTCAGCGAACGGGTTTGTGCAGGCACATAACCACGCTTCGACTCCAACGAAGTGCTTACCCTCGGTCTTCTTCGACACTTTGCTGCGACCGAATCAACACATCTTCAACATATTTGATGAAGTGTCTGGACATAAGAAAGGTGCCCGGTACCAACGGGCACCAGGCGCCTAGCGAAGCACTATATAGGGACGTTCTACACGGCAACCTCGGTCTTGGCGTCCACGGTAACGTCGTGTTTGGACTCCTCCATGTGCTTGCGACCAAGCTCAGACCACTCGGGTTCCTCGTCGGGGATGGAGCCAGCCTTCTTGGTGAAGAACTCCTTCAGGCAGTTGCAGGCAACGATGACGCCCAGGATAACGAGCAGCACCGCAAAGACGAGCTGAATGCCAGAGGTCGCGAGGACGGAGGCGCCAGCAGCGGTGGTTCCAAAGAGACCGTAGGTACTGATGGCAACGACGCAACCGATGAACGACTGCACGAGCGAGGTGAAGGTGCAGCAGAGCAGGAACGCCACGGGCACGTAGAGCATCCAGCCCTTGCGGCCGGTAACCTTGCAGAAGACGGCGATGGTAATCATCGTCATGCCGCCGAGGAGCTGGTTGGAGGCACCAAACAGCGGCCAGATGTTGAGGTAGCCACCAAAGGTGAGCGAAAGGCCACCGAGGAGCGTAACCACAGTCGCGAACCAGGGGTTGCCAACGATCTTCATGACGCCGGCCTTCTCGGTGCTCACCGCACGGGCATCGTTGGACTTGGCGAAGAACTCCTGGAGAGAGACGCGGGCGATGCGGGCCACAGCGTCAAGGGAGGTGAGGGCCAGGGCCGAGACGCACATGGTCATGAAGACGGTTGCGATGGTGGCGTTGACGCCCACGAGCTCGACGCCCTTGGCGACGCCGCCGGCGAAGATCTGGAACGGGGTGGCGTTACCGGTGTTCATGTCCTTGTACATGATGGCAGCGATGACAACGGCGAGCATACCAACAAAAGACTCGAGAACCATGGCGCCATAGCCAACGGGGAGGGCGTCCTCCTCGTTAGAAACCTGCTTAGAAGAGGTACCAGAGGACACGAGGCTGTGAAAGCCGGAGAGAGCGCCGCAGGCCACGGAGACAAACAGCACGGGGAAGAGGAACTGGCCGCTCGCGTTGGTGAAGCCCACGAAGGCGGGGGCGGTCATCTCGGCCTGGCCGTTCACGCCCATGGCAAAGATGCCGAGCACGGCGGCGACAATCATGGTGACCATCATGATGGTGGTAAGGTAGTCACGCGGCTGCTTGAGCTTCTGGATGGGCATCGCGGCTGCAAACACAAGGTAGGCCATCGTGATGGCAATCCAGCCGTTGGTGTCAAGGTAGATGGGGAACTGCATTCCCACGGCGAACATGGCAACGATCAGAACGAGAGCGCAGACGAACTGCTTCCAGCCCTTGAGGTCGAACTTGCGGCAGAACCAGCCAAAGGCGATTGCAACAAAGGTGAAGAGCAGCGAGATGGTGCCGGCAGCTGCGCCAAAGTAGGACTTGGCGAGGTCGACGCCACCGCCATCGGCGGGGACCATCTTGAAGGTGCTTGCGACCATCGAGGTGAAGGCGGCGATTACGATGAGGCAGAAAAGCCAGCTAAAGATTAGGAACAGGCGACGGCCGGTCTTGCCAATGTACTTCTCGATGAGCTGGGCAAGCGACTTGCCGTTGTTCTTCATCGACGCATAGAGTGCGCCAAAGTCGTGGACGGCGCCAAAGAAGATGCCGCCGACAAGGACCCACAGCATGACGGGGACCCAGCCGAAAGCCATAGCGACGATGGTGCCCTGGACAGGGCCGGCGCCGCAAATCGAAGAGAACTGGTGCGCGAAAACCGTGAAGCGAGAGGCGGGCGAGAAGTCCTTGCCGTCCTCCATACGCACTGCGGGGGTCAGTGCCTTGGAATCGACACCCCACGACTTAGCTAGCCAGCGCCCGTACCCGAGGTAGCCGATAATCAGGACCACCGCGCTTATCAAGATGATCGTGATGCCATTCATGTCGTCTTACCTCCTTAGGGTAGGGGCGCTGCGGACCGTTTCCGCTGTTTGCGCTCGGTGCGCGGCATGGTACAACCTTGGAGGCACGGAGAGGATTCTCAACAATCGTCAAAGTATTGGATAATTATCCAAATATCTGTATATATTTGGATAGCTCCCAAAAGATTTTCTTGGGTATTGGATACCCATCCACTGTTCAACAACGGTGTTCGCAATACACTCCCTCTCAAACATTCTCCAAACTGTAATCAAATTGGATCCAATTTCGAAACAATTCTCAACCGATTACCGCTTTTTGGCGACCGTTCGTGGTATTTGAGGCTTAGAGCTATGCGCTAATGGGCGTGTTAGCCAGTTACCCATGGCACGCGTTGCCGTCTTACACATGGGATACCATGAGATAAACGAGAGGGGGGAACGTGGCATACGACCCGAGGAGAGAAGACTACCAGCGTCTGGCCCTTCGCTATGCGCAGTCGCTTCCTAAGGGCGACCCGGTGGCCGCAGCAAAGGCGTTCACCGACTTTGGGCGCCGCTTTGCCCGCGACCGTGATACCCTCCCCCAGTCCGACGCCGACCGTGCATTTCACTTAGTCGCCATCGCAGCCGAGGTCATCGACTACCAGCTGCCGTTCTCAAGCGAAGCCAAGGCAGACACGCTTATCTCCCGCGGGCGAGACCTTCTCGACGAGGCCATCTCCCTAGACCCGCAGTGCCATGACGCCATTCGCATGCGCGCCTCTCGTACAAACCCCAGCTTTGACTCCCAATTCACCTTCCTCCAGGAGGGGGTGGAGGAGGTTTTTGCATCCTGCCAAGCGGCCCGCAATGCCGTTCCTGATGACGGCGACGACGAGCGCGTTGCGCTTGGCCGCGACATCGCCATACGTCCCTATCGTCGCTGGATGGCCGCGCTAGCGGAGGAAGCTCTCGTTTGCGGGCGCAATCGTAGTTGCATAGACGCTGGGGAGCGCCTGCTCAGCCAAGACCCCTCGGACCAGGCGGACGTGCGCTTTACCCTGGCACTTGCATACGCAAAGCTCGAGGACCAAACGTCACTCGACGCACTTGCCAAGCACTATGGGGCAATCATGCCGCCACGAGCCGCCGATGACGCCTGGATGGGCATCGCCCGACTGGCGCTTGCCCACAAAGGGCATGACATGGCTCTCGCTCGTCAGCTCCTCGAGCGCCTAGCAACTACCTACGACGGCTGCGCCTCCGCGCTCATCTCCCAAACAGAGCTCCCCGATGGTGTCTTTGCCCGCCTCGCTGTGCCCCCTTACAGCGAAGACGAGCTCATCCTTGCAATCTCCGAGGCAACGGTGCTGCTTCAGGAGGGCAACGACAAGAGCGGTCGCGGCGTTCTTGGCTCTTGGATCGCCCGGACCACGGCAAAGCTCTATCCAGAGGCGCTTGCCGAGGTACGAGAGTTCTCTGACCCCTACTACCAGCGCGAGGACAGGGGACATCAGGGGGGCGACGCTTCGTGAACGGGCGAGAAGAGCTTGTCCTCAGGTGTGCACAGCGGCGCCGCGAAAAGATTGGCACCCTCTCCGACGAGGGCTTTGCCGAACTCTGCCTTGCCGTTCGGGAGAACCCTTCGGCCTTTGTCGATTCCCCTGAGCAGGCCGCCTTCGCGACGCTCGTTGGTGCGCTCGAGGCATTTCGTCGTGCCGGTGCCGATGACGACCTCCTTGATGACGACGAGTTCCGCGCCGCGCGCAAACACAGGCTGCAGGTCCTCTCGGCAGGTTGCACACAGGCACTTGCACAAGACGAGGGTTGCCTCGATGCCCAGCTGGTCCAAACGCTCGCCGCAGAGCTGGACCCCGATGACCTCCTAGACGCATTACTCGAGATTGAGGCCGAGGCCGATTCCGCAGCAGAGCTCTCGCTTGGTGCCACGGGTGACGCCTGGGACGATGTCTTCATGCGGCCGCGACTTCGTCTGTGGGACGCAATCGCGCGCACCTGCCTAGACGGCGGGCGCTATCGCATGGCGCTCGAGGTGTCCCGCGGCCTCATGGCAGCCTCCCCTATTGACAAGGTTGGCGGTCGCCTTACGGCAGCGCTGGCGCTTGCGCGTTTGGAGGACGAGGAGGGCTTCAACGAGCTTGACGCCAGGCTTTCCGGGCGCGAGAATTCCTGGCTCAACCTTGGCCGCACCATTCTTCTCTACAAGCTTGGGCGCATGAGTGCCGCGCGACGTGCGTTGCGCGGCTATGGAGAACTCTGCGAAGGGGCGGCGTACGCCCTGCTCAGACCCACATTCGTGGAAATCTACCTCCCCGACAGGCCCGATGTTCCTGCAGGAGGTTTTGAGGAGGCAACCTTCGCCGTTCACGAGGCAGAGCCCATCATTGCCGACGTGCCCGATTTTATCGGCTGGGCCGACAGCTTCCCGTGGTTTCATGCGGCCGGTGAGCGCTATGCAGAGACTAATGGCTATGACTGGTAGAGTCGCCCCGCTCTGATATACTCTCACCTGCGTCCCCATCGTCTAGCGGTCAGGACATCGCCCTTTCAAGGCGACGACACGAGTTCGAGTCTCGTTGGGGGCACCATTTGGTACCAGCTGGCGGCCGTCCTCCCAAGCGAAGGCGGCCGCCATTTTGTGGCTTCTCGCCCTCGGCCACCAACCAAAAAACGCACGCGAAAATGACCGGTACCTACCAGCCTCCTGCGAAAACAACGCACGAGAAACCCCGCGATCGTTTTCGTGTGCGCTTTTGCGGCTGGGGACCGCACGAGACGAGGAGACCGGCCTTTGGGCGCGGCCACCCAATCGAGCAGCAGAGTCATCCCCACGCGCCGCTCCATCACGCTAATATGGCTGAGAGAAGGCAAGCGCCGACGAGCAGCAGCGTGCTGCCCGCACCGAAAGGAGGAGCTCGAGCATGTCGGACAAGAAGAAGCGCATCCTCATTGCATGCGGCTCCGGCATCGTTACCTCAACAATCGCACGCAAGAAAATTGAGGCGCTCCTTGACGCGCACGGCTACAAGGGCCATTACGAGATCGTGCAGGTTCCCCTCAGCACCGCTTCCGAGAAGTCCAAGGACTGTGACTTCATTGTGGCAACGGCCATCAAGCCCTCGGAGCTGCATTGCCCGTTTGTCGATGGCACGCCCTACCTCATGGGCAGAGGCGAGGACGGCGCCAACGAGCAAATCCTGAAACTCATGAAGAAGTAGCTCGGCGAGATTCACAAGCCGCACTATTCCATCCTCGCGAGAACCGCATTCGCAATGCCATCCGGCGTGAGCCCGGCGCGCTCGAGGAGCTTGCCCTGCTCGTCTGCCTCGGGATAGCGGTCGGGCGCACCAAGGCGCAGGAGTCCCGGAGCGCAACCACGGTCGAGCAAGGACTCTGCGAGAAGGCCGCCCAGTCCGCCCACCACGCTGTGCTCCTCTACCGTCACGGCAATCCGCGCACTGGCGAGAGACTCAACAACACGCTGGTCAAGCGGCTTCACGGTACCCACGCTCACCACGCGGCAGGCAAGCCCACGGTCGCGGAGCAGCCCCGCTGCTGCCACGGCGCGCACCCCTATAGAGCCGCACGACGCGATGGCAACGTCTACGGTGCGCCCGGGGGCATCGTCCTCGAGCACGCGACAGCGGCCAATATGGAAGTCTCCCGCGGGTAGCGTGGGGTCACCCGCCGGAGCTTGCGTGATGCGCACGTAGGCCGGCCGAGGGTCATACGCAAGTTCCGCGAGCGCACTTGCAAGCTCGGAGTTGGTCGCTGGGGTCACCACGGTAAGGCCCGGAATCGAGCGCATGCACGCGAGGTCCTCCAGCGCCATGTGGCTCGGTCCCAAGATGCCCGCGTGGTAGCCGGCACCAAGTCCAACCAGCACGACTGGCGACCCCATCATCCCCAAGTTCACGCGCACCTGATCGAGCACGCGCGCCGTGATAAACGGGGCATAGGACGGGGCAAGCACGTGGAACCCCTCATTGGCGAGGGCCGAGGCCACCTCGACCTGGTTCTGCTCGGCGATGCCACATTGAATGACGGAGCCCGGCAGCTGGTCGCGCAGCCCATCGAGGGCAAGTCGGCGGCCGTAGTCCGAGACAACAGCCATGACCCGCGAGTCGTTCTCGGCAATCCTGCCAAGTGCCTGTCCAAAGGCCACGCGAGAGTCCAGCCGGTCAAACTCGGCGGGGCTCTCCACAACCGTTGGCGCGTCAACAGCAGCTTCTCTAGGCATGGCTTCCCTCCCGACCAAGTTCCCTCAGCGCCTGCGCGTAGAGCTCGTCGGACAACTTGTTATCGTGCCATTCCACGCAATTCTCAGCAAAGGAGAGACCCTTGCCCTTGGTGGTGTGAGCAAGCACCACGCGCGGACGCGTGTGGGTAGGGGCCAGCACGCTCCAGAGGGCACTCACGTCGTGCCCATCCACCTCAATCGCCTCGAAGCCAAACGCACGGAATTTCTCGGCAAGGCTTCCCGTGTCGAGAATCTGTGCCGTTGGGCCATCGAGCTGCAGCCCATTAACGTCCACGATCACCGTAAGCGGGGCAAGCCCCAGATGGCCGGCGAGCGCGGCCGACTCCCAGACCGAGCCCTCGTTGCACTCGCCGTCACCCAAAAGGCAAAAAACACGCGAGGACAGCCCCTTTCTCTGGGCGGCTATCGCCAGGCCGCAGACATAGCCCAGCCCCATGCCAAGGCTCCCTCCGGAGGTCTCGATACCACGGGCTGGGTCTCTTCTTGGATGCTTGAACAGCACCGCGTTGGGGCCAAGAAGCCCGCGCTCGATGTCCTCGTTCGAGATGAGGCCCGCATGAAGCAGCGCCGGATAGAGGGCGAGAGAAGCGTGCCCCTTCGAGAGCACAAAGCGGTCGCGCTGCTCCCATGGGGTGCCATCTGCTCCGGTGCGCATGACGCCCCCGTAGAGCACCGCGAGAATCTCTGCCGCAGAGAGGCTGCCACCCAGGTGAAACGGCAGACTTGGGTTGGCGTGCGCAAACTCGACAACAGCCCGGCGAATGTCCAGAGCAAGCCCCGAAAGCCGGCGTCGCTCGGCACCGCAAAGCTCAGGGGCAAGTGACGTGGGGAGCCAGCCATCCTGAACCGATGTCCCCGCAACCTCCTGCCCGGCTCGCAGCCAGGTGAGGCCCTGCTCGATGACCGTAGCGTCGGCAAGGCCAATGGTCTGGCGCAACACGAGCATGGGGTCGTACTCGCTGCAGCCCAGAACCGACGCCCGCTCCCCTGCCGTCGCGGCGGAGTAGCGTACCTTTGACCAGGTAATCTTTCGCCCCGAGCACCGCTCAACGGCGTCGAATGCGGTCTCACGCGAAAAGTCCGCATCCTCTAGGCCAGGACACTCGTCGAGGTTCTCCCAACCTTCCTGGCAGATAACCGGCTCCCCCTGTACCGTGCGAACGCGCAGCAGGTAGAGCACCGGACTTCCTAGCTGAATGCGCAGATGCTCGGCCACGTCCGCCGGTGCTGGCACCACGCGCTTCTCGATCACATGGGTCACAAAGTCTTTGCCCTGCTCGCGCAAGGACTCACCAAACGAGAGTGGCCGTTCACCCGCGGGATGCGAGAGGGCACGTTCGGAGACAATGGTACCCGACCCCCGCACCTGAACAAGGAGGCCTTCGTCCACGAGCTCGCTTATGGCACGGCGCGCAGTACCGCGCGAGATGTCAAAGCGTGCCATAAGCTCGTGCTCGGAGGGAATGCGCGAACCGGGAGTCCACTCGTGCAGGGCTATCTTCTCGCGCAGAAGGCTCGCCAACTGCAGGTACACAGGAGCAGAACCGGCCTTGCCGGCGGCTCGCTCCATGGAACCACCGGCTGCTGCCTGTGTCGTCTCCACGAGCGGTTCCGCGCCGTCCTCTGCCATGCTGCCCCTCCCCCACTCCAAGCGCACCAGCGTTGCGAGACATAGTTGTACACCACTTGTCCTCATATAGGGCAGGCAGCCGGATGTTCTTGGTACATGCGCCAAAACAACATGCCAAGCGGCAGACGTGCTGCATGCCAACTATTGGCGTGGGCCAGCCGAGGCGCGGGCTCTCGACACTTGGGTTTGCGAGAATGAGGAATCTGTACATTTTGACAGCAGCCGATAATTGCCAACTGGCACTATTTCAGGCATCAGAATATCAAATTGTACATATTTCTACTCGGGATTGTTTCTGGCCAGACCATCCGAGCTATTAAGTGGTAGGGGCGGTGGGGCTCGAACCCACAATCCTTTCGGTGAGGGATTTTAAGTCCCCTGCGTATGCCAATTCCGCCACGCCCCCGGCTCGTCTTTGGGAGCCCTTACTCCCCGGGCTATTTCAGCGGTCTCAAGGTTGGCTTCCACACCACCGGAGACTCGCGCCCTTCAAGCATAGCAGCACAGACGATGGAAAGGCCAAAGAGAAGATCACTCTCGCTCACCGTGAGGCTGGAAAAACCGCTCTGGCGGAGAAGTTCGGACACGGCAACGGCACCACCCAGAATCACAGGCGCACGTTTTGCCTGCATGCCAGTAAGGGCAGCACGTCCCTCCTGTGTAAGAGAGGCCAACCGCTGCTCGAGAGCATCGACTCGCTCTCGCGTTAGTTCGTGGAGATGCATGTAAGCGGGGTCATACGGGTCAAGCTCCGCATCAATTGCCACAAGTGTGGTAACGGTTCCACCCGTGACAACAAGCGTCTGGGGGCTCCCAAGATGCGCTCCGGCATCCTTGAGCGCCTGCGAGAAAAGCTTGGCTGCATACTCGTGGGCCTGTGCCAAATCTGCCGCAGCAGGCGGGTCCTCGTGCGAGAGGAAGCGCTCGGTAAGACGCCTGCAGCCAACCTGTACCGAGGTAACCCACCCAAGGTCCAGCACACCACCCGATGGCTCGCCCACGGCAAGCTCGGTGGAACCACCGCCATTGTCGGCCACAAGGATGCGCTTGCCATCGAAGTCCTGCGCGACGCCAAGGAAGGTAAGCGCGCCCTCTATCTCTCCGGGAATGATGAGAGGATCAAGCCCCAGGGATGCAAGCGCAGCACCAAGCTCGGGGGAATTCGAGGCATCGCGAGCTGCGCTCGTAAGGGTGCAGCACACTGCCTCGGCACCAGACTCGCACGCCGAGTTGACATAAGCCTTTGCGCACGCAAAGACGCGTTCCATGGCATCTTGCGCAAGCTTTCCTGTCCTATCTACATCCTGTCCAAGGTTGCAGATGTTCGACTGCTTGCCAAGCCGAATGACTCGTGACCCCTCGACGTCCGCCACCGCAAGTCGGCAGGTAACCGTACCGATATCGATGACCGCAACCCTGTGCATTAGTTACCGCTTCCCGAGGAATCAGAGTGGTACTGGAAGATAACATCGGCAACGCGCACGTACCAAGGGACGTCTGCCGAGACGACCGCACCAGTGCCCATAGGGGTGGCATCGGTAGTGTCGTCCGAGAGCCCCTCGACCACCACGCCCGTCTCTCCCTCGCCAACGTACCCGCGTTCGCGCGCAAGGTCCTGGACGCCCTCTGGCGTCATAAGGGTATCGACCTCATTGGTGAGCTGGTCGTTGCTCTGCGTGGTGGCAGCGTAGGTTGCCTGGAGATCCAACCCGGAGCGCCATGCAGAGTAGAGATTACGCACCGGCCCATAAAGCATGACCACTGTGGCAATTACCACGGCAGCAATGATGACGGGAAGGCGGTGCGCGGCGGCAAATCCCTCCGCCCGCGAAACAGTCGCAGACGCAACAGATGTGGCTTCCGAGGCGACGCTTGTGGCCTTGGCGGCAGCACCGACAACGGCACCGGATGCCGGCTCGGCGGTGCGCTGTACACGGCGTCCAGAGCGGGTACTGGTGCGGGCGGCGCTTGCGGCGCCAACGGAACGGGCCTCCGTCACACGCCTAGCAGAGGCCCCTCGGGAAGCGCGTCCGCGCGATGCCGTGGACTGCACACGACCCGAGCGCGAGCGCGGAGCAGAACCTGTACCAACGTGACGGCCACTAGGACTGTCCTCCTCCACGCGAACGCCCTCCATTACCGAAGAAAAGCGAGAGTGATGTGTCCTGCCCGCAGAGTAGGTATATACCGCAGGTCGTGGAGACACGTCTGTGGATCCTCTCAGCGCAATTTCTGTGCCCAAATATCTGCTCATGCCGTTACTTCGTTTCTTGTTTGATTTGGCGTGACAGCGCGGCTTTCCCGCATGGAATCCAGTGTATACCAGAAGGGCCCACGCTCAGGCTCAGGAGCGCTTCTCCTCGTGCTTCGCACGGTCCCAAAGGTCGTTAAGCTCAGCAGTCGAAAGCGTACCAAGGTCACGGCCCTTCTCGCGTGCCAGCTCCTCCATGCGCGACCAGCGATGACGAAACTTCTGGTTGCTCTGCGCCAGAGCGCCCTCGGCATCGATGCCCTCCATGCGCGCGACGTTCACCAGCGCAAACAGCAGGTCCCCAAACTCGTGTGCGCGACTCTGGGATCCCTCGGGCTCGCGCTCGAATTCGTCGCGTTCCTCGCGCACCTTATCCCACACGCCGGAAACGTCATCCCACTCAAAGCCAACTTTGGCTGCGCGAGCACTAATCTTCTGACACTGCATGAGCGCTGGCATCGAGCGCGGCACCGAGTCGAGCAGGCCAACCTCATCGGCCTCCCTGCCGCCTCCGGCCCTCTCACGTTCGTGGCGCTTCACGTTGTCCCAGATGCGCGCCACGTCCTCGGGAGTCTTGGCGTCTATGCCACCAAACACGTGCGGATGGCGACGCACGAGCTTCTCGTCAATAGCCCGGCACACGTCATCGACGGTGAAGGCCCCCTCCTCCGCAGCAATCTGAGAATTGAGGACCACCTGGTAGAGCACATCGCCGAGCTCCTCGGCCATATGGGAGGGGTCATCGGCGCGCAGCGCCTCGGCAGCCTCGTAGGCCTCCTCGACCATATAGCGCGCAAGGGATTCGTGCGTCTGCTCTCGGTCCCAAGGGCAGCCGTCTTCCTGGCGCAAGCGCCAGACCGTGCGTACGAGACAATCGAATTCACGGTGCGTGCCCGGAGCCCCGGAACGAGAGAGGCTCTCGGCGTCAACCACGTCGAGACGCAACGTGGGCTCTGCTGGCGCCTTCTTCTGTTTGGGCCCGGGCACGAGCGCTGCCCGCGGAGCGCGACCGCTCGCCTCGAGGTTCTCTTTGCGCATTGCTGCCGCCAGTGCCTCCGCAACAATCGCCGCACCAGTAGAACCGGGATGCAACTGACCGTCCGCAAACAAGAGCGGGCTTCTCGGCAGAATGGCAGAGCCGTCGACCAGGGTCACGTTTTTGTGGCCGTCGCACGCACGCTCGACGGCATGCCGCACCCACGAGAGTGACTTTCCACTGGGGATGTCAGCGCACGCCGCCTCGTCCTCTTCCTCTGCACGCCAGAGCGGCGTGAGAACATAGATGGGCGTCTTGGGAAAGAGCTCGCAAAGGCGGTCCAGATAGGCGGCCGCGTCGCGGCGAATCTTCTTGCCAGACCCCTTGCGGCACCAATCGTTGGTTCCGTATGCCAAGGTTATTGCCGCAGGCGGCTCCTTGCGTAGCGCCTTCGTGCCAGCCAGCGTCCGAGAGTCAAAGACGTAGCCGCAGACGGCTTGGTTCACCAGGTCAAGGCCCAATTCAGCCGAGAGAAGCGCAGGGTACGAGAGGGACGGGCACCCAACAACAAAGCCCTGGGTAATGGAGTCGCCAAGGGCAAGCAGGTACCCACGGTGCGGCGCGGGCGAAGCCGTACCGTTCGAGGCAAGGTGTCCCACCGTAACAGACATAATAAGCGGGAGGTATACACGCACCTCAACGGGCACGTGCCCGGGATTGTCAAAGCCCACGGAAATGCGACCGTCCTGTACCGCAACGGTATGGGCCTGCCCGCCTTCTACCACGACATCGATGCCGTCGATAAGGCCATCCTCCGCCTGACCAAGGCTTCCCAAGCGGGTCATGACCTCGGCGTACAAGGGGTTTGATGGGTCAAGAGCGCCCGTCACCCGGCAGTCAAAGGAGACTTCGTCACCCGTGGTCACGAGGGCAAAGCAGATGCCCGAGGTCGCCCGGGCACGACGTCCGCGGCCAACGGAGTCCAGGTAGCGCAGCTGCTTTTTTGAAAAGCGGTAGGGCTGCACAAGACCGTTGCCAGCGTCCTCGACAACAAGGGCGCCCCGCAGGTAATCCGTGATGTCACCAGGAAGGGATGCACCCGTTGCCGCGCCACGTTCGCCCGAATGCGACGTTGCTCTCGTCCCTATGTGCGCGGCAGCAAGCGCAGTACGCGCAAGCTTGCCGGACTTGGTGAGCCTAGCCCTGTCATCCTTGCTCAAAGCCATGGGCCTTGCTCCTCTCCTAACATCGCGCTCGCTGTCGATCCTAGCCAGCATAGGGCAACCGGACGTGCCACGGCCACAGGGCCACGAATGTGTTGCGACCCGTCACACGTTCGGAGGCCGATTGTGTATCAACCTGCGCGCGTCACACATTCGGGTCCGATTGTGTGACGCGCTGCAAGGCCCGGGCTCGCGCCAAAGCCCCCATCCCTACTCGTCGTCCGTCTCGTCATCGCCGCCAATCTCCTCAAGCACGCCGAGCGCGGCAGGCATGACCTCCTCCTGCTTTGCGCGGAAGGGGTACGCCAGCTTGTGAGTCTTGGGGTAGACGAGGGCACCTCGCTCCTTGAGCTTGAGCGCCTCCTTGCGCGGCACGTCAATCCCCAGGTAGACAAGGCGACCATTTGTGAGCGAGACCGAGGTGCATCCCAGGCGTTGCGCACGGATGCGAATGCGAGCCCGATCAAGGAGGTTGCGCCCAGCAAGCGGCAGCGCCCCGTGGCTCTCCTCGAGGTCGTGCCCGAGCGCGTCGACATCGGAGAGCTCGGTGGCTGCAGCGAGCCTGCGATAGGCGAGCACGCGCTGGTCCACCTCGGGCATGTACTCCTCCGCGAGGTAGAAATCGGCCGAGAGGTTGATGGTGACCTCGGGGACTTCCACCTCTGCCGTCTCGCCGCGCGCCTCGGCCACTGCCTCGCCCAGCATCTGGGTGAAGAGATCGAAGCCCACGCTCGAGAGGTTGCCGTGCTGCTCGGCGCCCATGAGCGAGCCGGCGCCACGAATCTCGAGGTCGCGCATGGCAATGCGCATGCCGCTGCCCAGGTCCTGGTACTCGTTGATGGCCGTAAGGCGATCAGTTGCCTCGGGCGTGAGAGGGGCCGTGGAGGGGAACATGAAGTACGCATACGCCTGCGTTCGGCCACGCCCAACGCGGCCCTTGAGCTGGTAGAGCTGGGCCAGGCCAAGGCGCTGGGAGTCCTCGATGACCAGCGTGTTGGTGCGCGGGTTGTCGATGCCGCTCTCGATGATGGTAGTGGCTACCAGGACGTCTATCTCGTGCTCCTGGAAGCGCAGCATCACGTCCTCGACCTCGCGGGCGCTCATCTTGCCGTGCGCCACGCCAACGCGGGCCTCTGGTGCGGCCTCCATCACGCGGGCAACGGCGTCGTCGATGGTCGTCACACGGTTGCTCACGTAGTAGACCTGCCCCTTGCGCTCCAGCTCGTTGCGAATAGCGGCCGAGACCAGATCGGGGTCCCACTCCCCCACGTGCACCTTGACGGGCAGGCGCCCTGGCGGAGGGGTCATGATGAGGCTCATGTCGCGCACGCCACTCATGGCCATCTGCATGGTGCGCGGGATGGGCGTTGCCGAGAGCGTAAGGACGTCCACCTGCTCGCGCATGTTCTTGAGCTGCTCCTTGTGCTGCACGCCAAAGCGCTGCTCCTCGTCGATGATAACGAGCCCGAGGTCATGGGGGTTAACGTCAGCCGAGAGGAGCCTGTGCGTACCGATAAGCACGTTTACCGTGCCTGCGGCAAAGCCCTCGAGAGCCTGCCTCTGCTGGGCGGGCGTCACAAAGCGCGAGAGCACGCGCACGTCGAGGTCAAAGGGCGAGAAGCGGGCAAAGAACGTCTCGAAGTGCTGCTCGGCAAGAATCGTCGTGGGGCACAGCACCATGACCTGCTTGTTGTCCTGGCAGCACTTGAACGCCGCGCGAAGAGCAACCTCGGTCTTGCCAAAGCCCACGTCGCCGCAAAGCAGCCGGTCCATGGGCTTCCTCGCCTCTATGTCGGCCTTGATATCGGCAACGGCCGAAGCCTGGTCGGGAGTGAGCTCGTAGGGGAAGCTCGACTCCATGTCCAGCTGGGCGGGGGTGTCGGGCGAGAACGCGTAGCCCGTCACAGAGGCGCGGCGGGTGTAGAGGTCGACAAGGTCAAACGCGAGCTTCTTTGCCGAGCGCCGGGCCTTGCCCGTGGCACGCGACCAGTCGGCCGTGTTGAGCCGCGTGAGGCGCGGAGACGAGCCATCTGGCCCCACGTAGCGAGTGATGCGGTCGACCTGCTCAAGCGGCACGTAGAGCTTGTCGCCGCCGGCGTATTCCAGGAGGAAGTAGTCGCGCATCCGTCCGGCGACCTCTTGGCGCACGATCTGCGAGAAGAGCGCGATGCCATGCGTGGCGTGGACAACGTAGTCACCGGGCTTGAACGGGAAGGTCACGCTCGTGGGGTCCACGCGCTTGGCGCGACGCCGGTTACGTGCCGTGCGCGGGGTAAGGTCCGAAATCGAGAGCACTCCAAGGTGCGCAGAAGGCACCACGATGCCGGTGGGTACCGGCGCATCGGTAAAGGTAACCGACCCGCGGCGTAGCGGGGTCACGGTACGGTTGGCATCTGGGGAGGTCACGGGCACGGCATTCTCGGCAGCCGAGCCAAGGGACTCCCCAAAGGGGATGTGTTCGTCATTAAGTCGCAGCTCAAGCGACTCGCGGGTGCCACGGTCGGGGGCGGCAAACACCACGCTGACGCTATCGTTGACAAGCTGGCGCACCGCTCCAATGAGCTTGGTGTCGGCCCCCGCCACGTTGGGCTGGCGCACCTTGAGCTCCGCCGTCACCGAGCCTCCGACCCTGAGGATGGACGAGAGGGACAGACGCTGCTGGCGCCCAAAGTCCATCTCGCGCGGGCTGGTATAGAGGCCGTCGGTGGAGACGTGCGCCGAGGACGCCGAGGCGGAGATGTCATCCATGGCGCGCTGGCAGTCATCGAAGAGAGCGCGCGGTTCCGCAAGCACCACAAGGGCATCTTTGGAGATGTGCTCGATGGGACTCGCCGTACCGCCATAGAGAGCTGGGAGGTACTTCTCGAGCGACGACTGGGCAGAGTGCGCCTGGATGGCCTCGAGGTCAGCTGCAACCTTGCCGTTGTCGCGCGCACGGTTGTAGAGGGCCTTCTCGGCGCGGGCAATGGTCTCATGGGTTAGGGCCATCTCGCGGCAGGGCATCACCTCAACGGAGTCGAGCTCGCCGATAGTCTGGCCCGTAGAGGGCACCATGCGTCGCACGCGGTCGATCTCGTCGCCAAAGAACTCGATTCGTACGGGAGAGGTTGTCTGTGCAGGAAAGATGTCTACGGAGTCGCCATGCACATGGAAGGTTCCGGCAGCAGCCACGTCTTCGGCATCGCCCACGTCCGTGTAGCCCATGCCCACAAGCAGCGGTGCCACGTCCTCAAAGGGAACCTCGTCTCCAACGGAGAAGGTGCTCGAGGCAAAGTATCCAGAGCCCGCTGGCGGCACGCGACGCAGGAGGGCCGGCGCCGACGCCACCACAACGCACTGCTCCCCCACTGCCAGGCGGGCGATGGCACGGCAGCGCGTGCCGATAATGGCGTCATCGGGTGCGGTCTCGGCCCAGGGGTGATCGCGACGCATGGGATAGCGGGCAACAACATCCGGGCCAAGCCAGGCGGCAAGCGCCCGCGCAGTGCGATCGGCCGCCTCCTCACACGAGACGACCACCAGGCATGGCCTGGGATCGCGTGCCCAGAGGGCAGCAATCACCAGCGGCCGGGCACTTTGTCCCACGGCAAGGGATGCGTCGTTCCCACTGCCAAGCTCGTGGAGTAGCGGCACGAGCTCTGGCGCAGAGAGCAGCTGGCGAGAGACCCTATTGATGAACATTGAGGAGGCTCCTTGGATGTGACGCATTGCGTGGCAGACGAGCTTCCACCCGTCAAGGACACGCAAAGCGGCCCGCACGGCATGCGCACGGGCTCGCTGCTGGCTGTTTTTCTCCGCGATTGTAGCAGGAGGGGCAGCGGACGCCTGGCGTCACGCGCACCAACACCTCGACTGCAGATTGGCTACCGAAAAACGCGATGCGCCGTTAGGGAGCCGTTCCCTAAGCCGCCGCCTTCTCGTCGTGTCCAAAGAGAGTCTTCACATCCGTTGCCGCGGTTATGGCACCAAGGATGATTACCACCGCGCACACGACACCGCGAACGTCGGGCATGGTCCCCAGAAGCAGAAGCGAGAAGGGAATCGCCCAGGCGGAGTACGTGATGTTGAGGGCCATTGCACGCGAGGCCCCAATGGCGGCGATCGCCTTGTAGTAGAGCAGGTAAGAGACGGTGCCCGAGAGCGCGGCAAGCGCGATGACAGGCATGGCACTTGAGGTGAGGGCTTCGATTGCGCTCGGCCAGCCGCCCAAAAGCGGCAGGATGACCAGGGCATACGTGACTGCAGAGGTGGTCTGCCTTATCTGCATGGCACACTCGTCATCCACGCTTGCGTTGCGGAGGCCCCAGTCAATCACGACGGCCTCGGTGCCCCAGCCAAAGACACATACGAGGGCGCCAATGATACCCATGGTCCAGCTGCCAGGAACCCCGTCCACGGGCGTCCAGCCCAGAACGGCAACCGCCACCAGGCACGCAGCAAGCCCTGCCCACTGGTAGGGGCGCATGCGCTCCTTCAAGACCACGGTCGCGAGCGCTGCGCCATAGGCTGGGAAGAACGCCGAGATCGCCGCAGTGTATGCGGGGCCGATGTTGTTGATGGCTAGCACGTAACCGGTCATGCCGATTGGCCCGCCGATGAGCGCGGCGCCAAGAATGACCAGCCCGCTCTTCGATCGCAGCGTGCGCCAGGTCTCGCCAAGCTTACGGCGGATGCCCATGTAGGCAAAGGCAAAGACCGCCGAGCTGGCATCGTGCAGGAAGGTGCTCGTGAAGGCCGCGAGCGCGATTGCCTGCGGCGTTGCCGCAAACGCGGGATTGGCAAGTGCAATGCCGAGGATAACCGTGTCGAGCGCCCAAGTTAGCGCGGCGCCAAAGCCATAGGGCATGATCGGCCCTTCTCTCTCTTCGGGCCGCTAGGCGGCCAGGTAATCATTCCCCTCGTACCACGAGAGGACCTTGTCCACGTACATGGCGGCATAGCTCTTGTAGATGTCGAGCCACTCGCCAACGCCCGCGCCCTCGGCCTCCTTCTCGAGCGCCCAGACGTACCAGCACCACCCGCCAAGCACCACGCGCGCCCAGAAGTGGCGACGCTCCTCCCGTGTGGCCTCGCGTCCAAAATAGGCGTCAATGGCAGCATTCGCCTGCTCCTCGTTGTACTGGGAGCAGATGATGAAAGTCGCGGTGTCGTTACCTGGATCGCCCATACCCGCGAACTCCCAGTCAATCACGCTCATCGAGCCATCCTCGCCAATGAGGAAGTTGAGTGGCAAGTAGTCGTTATGACAGAAGCAGGTTGAGAAGCCTTCGTCAGCGCTGCAGCACCCGTTTAGGCGAGTAACCTTATCGCGCAGTTCTCCATAGCCTGGCACATCGATGTCCCCATGGGCCTTGAGGAGGCGCTCGTAACCAAGGCCATCCTCGTAGAAGTCGAACTTGGCATCTATTTTCGCATCGGACTCGTGGAGTGTACGCGCAAGCGCCATTGCACGAGCAACCTCGCCCTGATTGAGGGGATCGACGTTTCTCGCGTTGGGGACAAAGTGCGAAATCTTCCATCCCTTCTCGGCGTCCTCGTAGATGAAGGTGCTATCTATCCCCAGTTCGTGCGCCACGGAGTCCGCGTCTTTCTCGGCAGTGCGATTGATGAACTTCTCAGTGCCAACACCGGGATGCCGGTAGGCGTACTCGTTTGCCCCAACGGCAAAGTGGAACGTGAGGTTGGTAAGCCCATTCTTGATGGGACGGAAATCGTGGAGCTGTGAACGCTTGCAACCAAGAACCGCCTGGATGTTGTCAAGCGCGGGGCAGTCGGCAGATTCCAAGAACCCAGGGTCGAAGTCAACCAGCTCGTCCACCGAGTCGAACTCGAGGACCTCGTTTGCCGGATAGCGGCGCATGTCCATGGAGAGGCGGTCGAGGTTACGCATGAAGATGGTTTCCCAGAGCTCGCCAGCGTACTTCTCCTCGTAGCCTGCGCCATTCACGACGCCCTCGAGGATGCGCACAAAGGTGTTGGAGAAGGCGCGGTCGTAGTATACGTGGCCGAGCATTGCCCATTCGTCTCTTCCACCCACCGTGACGGAGGTAATGCGGTCGTCCTCGTCCACACCCAGGCACCACTCGTCCGTGGGGCCTT
>ERZ773013.239-NODE-239-length-34804-cov-3.632479_pt1 | contig 34804 bp, 30 predicted proteins | sample MGYA00511670_ERZ773013 | MGnify/ENA primary metagenome ERZ773013 (study PRJEB29015, sample SAMEA2738120) | human oral metagenome | biome: human oral; feature: human-associated habitat; material: saliva | place: China | collected 2257 ... | reverse complement strand
ATATGCGAATATGAAAGTTGGAGGCAGAAAGCTTACTTTATCCTGCCTCGTTCGATGAAGGACCTGAAGATGAAGGCAACGACGGCAAATCCGACAATCGTCTCAAAATTGATGTGGCCTAAGTTCACTCCTGCTACGGTCGCAATCACCACGCCCAGGATGCACCAGCCATACACCGTACGTTTCGCGATGGTCGCAAGCTGCGGCCTCTTCCTGAGCGCGAGCAGGAAGCCTCCCGCCAGACCGGCCCCCACGCCGAAGACGGCAATGTGCCATGGAATGTCAGCGAGATTGTTGTGGACTATCGCCACCCTCGTAATGAAAACGCTAATGAGGATAAAGACGATACCGAGAATGAGAAGCCCCCAACCCGTTACTGAGAGGAAGATATGTAATGGACCATCGAAACAGTACTCGGGGGTGGGATGCCCTTCCCCATTTGAGTCTTTTCCTGATTGGTTTACCTGTCGCACTATAATCTCCCGTCTCTCTTCATGCATACGCTATCTGTCATTCTTCAATCTTCTCCAAATCCTTGAGAACATCGATGCCACCATTCAAAGCTGATAGATCGGTGTCAATTTCATCCGACTCTTCAGTATCATGTGGCGAAATTATATGGGACAGCCAATCGTTAAAGCCATCTATCGCCACACCTTCTCCTGCACTTGTTATCCCTTCCCCCATGCCATCTACACCCACTTTATTGTCTATCCATCCCTGCAGGCCTTGCAGCATCTTGCTGCCACCAGACGGGGCAGCAAACAACGACGATGCCGCTCCAACGACACCTTCCATAACATCGCCTGCAATACCCACACCTTTGTCCACAATGGAATACGCCTCATCGGAGGCGCTTTCCTCATATGGGTCGTTGTCTTCCCCAAATATGCCGTCGAAGGCCCAATCACGGAGCGGATTGTAAGCTTCCGAAAGCCCATCACCAGACGTTGCTAGGTTGTATTCGTTTACCCCTTCAACCGTTTTGGAAGCTCCGAATCCAAGTTCAAACCCTCCGGCCACACAAGCGCCAATGACCAATGGTGTCGCTGTGCCACCAGATGCGACAATTAAAACAACACCGCCGATGATTGCAATGCCTTTAGCGATGTTGTCCGCACCATTCATCAATTTATCATCCGCATCATTCTCTCTGTTAGCCGCGAGCTCCCTATCCGCTTCCTGGATATCTCCAAAAGCTTTTGAGGCATCTGCTGAATGGTCATCCGTATAGTGCATCGATCCGATTACGGCATTGATGGCTTCCGGATTGTCGATCATGATGCCACCTTGTACGTATTCCGAACCCCCTCCATAGCTGCCAAGAGTCCCCAGAAGCGAATCGAGCTCGTCCAGGAGATTTGAGAGGCTTTTGGCCTCATCGACGAACGTGCTTTCATGAACGTCCATTTGCGTGTCGAGGATGGACGCATCCTCTGATGCCTTCTTGAGAGTTCCAGAGGCGTCAGAGGCGCTTGGCAGAGATCCTCCTACGAGAGGGATGGCTTCATCCAGAATGCTTTCGGCTTGCTGCCCATAATTGCTGAAATCATCGCCCAAATCGTTCATGTTTTGCGCTGCGTCTGTGATCGCGTCTGAATTGAGATGGGCGGTCTTGCAGGAATCGATCTCGCCATCCGCATAAGACTCGGCATACAATCCGTAGCGCGTCTCAAGCTCGTTGAACGCAGCCGCGAATCCCTCTGCCGCAGCCACGATCGCCTCTCCCCAGTACGTCTTGATGCAGTCCGCAGCCTTGCCTTCAAAATCCTCATTGTTTTGCAAGCTCTGTGCAGCCCTGATGAGCGCATCGAGTCTGTCCGATACCGCATTATCGAGATCTTGAAGATAAAGGGCGTACCTATCGATATCGGTGAACTTTATATCATACGACGTTGCTTATACCTCGCTATTCTCATAGCAGTGCTTAACGATGGAACTGCATTCGTTGTGAGCGCTTCAGCCTCATGACGGATTGTCAAATGAGCTATCAACCACATAGCTTTGAAGGAGAGCAGCATCACATGGTGCTTATGGAAGAGCAACATCTCAGTTCGTCTTGAAGTAGGCCGCAGCATCGGCATCTGCAGCTGTCAGCGTCTTTCCTGCCTCTCTTACCGCTTCAATATCATTGCTGATCTTCTCGTGCAACTCGCTCGTAAGGAGCAGCGGCAGGTACGGCGAGTACTACCGGAGCTGCTGCGATAGGAGCATGTGCCACGGGGAGGCGCTGAAGGCCACGGCGAGGAAGAGATTGAAGGTGATCTACGCCATCATGAGGGACAAGGTCCCCTACTCGGCCTAGGCGGTCGCAGAGAGAATCGGAACGGTGGCTGGAGCCCCCAGAGGGGCTTGCGTCAGCGCGCCCCGTTCGACGTGCTCTGACGAGAGAAAGGGCATTCTCGAGCTTGACAAAACTATAGGAACACCCCCCACTGTGTGGTGGTGCCGCCCGCTGGTATACGGTGAGCTTGGAGAGACTTCGGCCTTCTCGCTAGCCTTCCTTCTCGCTTGCGATGGTGCGGTTGAAGAGCTCGAGGTTGTACTCGTTGGCGTCGCGCGAGCTGTGGAATAGGAGCAGCAGAAGCGATTCCAGCACGTAGTTGATCGAGTTGTGGGAAAAGTCGAAATCGTTTACAAGCAGATGGTCGCGCGAGACCACCTTGAGGACAACGTCTGCGCGCTCGGCGAGGGGGGATTCCTCGTTGCGCGTGATCACGACGGTGGAAACGCCGCGGTCGATTGCGTTGTTCATGACCTTGCGCAGACGGTCCGAGCGGCCGGAGTTGGAAATCACTACCAGGCAGTCCTCCGGCTGCATGAGCGAAGCGGTGATCATGGCACCGTCGCTTGTGGAGGGGGAGATGGCGTTGACGCCTGCCTGCGAGAACTTGATGGCAGCACTCTGCGCGATGGGCAGGGAGCTGCCCACGCCAACGAACATCGCAATGCGAGCGGAGGAGAGAATGCCCACGGCCTTGGTGACGCTTTCCTCGCTCAGCGCGGCAAACGTGCTTCTCAGCTCCTCGATCTTGGTTTCCAAGACGTAGTCGAGCGAGCCTTGGACGTCCGCAAGGCCAATGCCGCGAGAGTCGTCGAACGAGCGTTCTTTGCTCGCCGTCTCCTCACGCGCGAGGGCGTAGCGCATGTCCGCAAAGCTTGCGTAGCCCAGCGAGCGGACGAAGCGCGAGACGGTTGTGTTGGAGATGCCGGAAAGGCGGGCGATCTCCACTGCCGAAAGGGACGAGACAGTCCCCTTGTGGTTGAGGATGAAATCCGCAACTGCTTTCTCTGCATCTGAAAGGTCCTCGTAGCGCTGGAGAATGGCGTCGACAACCCCTCCGCGGCTTTCGTTTCCCGTCATGGCATCCCCTCTCTGGACAGGCCTCTAGGGTAACACCGGGTGGTTCGAAAGCGTCATCGCAAGGTGCGCCCTTCTCGCGTTATCCTAAGTGCGCCGCAATTGCTATGAGAGGAGCCACATGGACAAAGGCCGGATGGAAGCGTTCAGCGATGGCGTTATCGCCATCATCATCACCATCATGGTGCTGGGGATTGCCGCGCCGGAGGGTGACGGACTTTCCGACCTGCTGGGACTGCTGCTGGCCATTGCCGCGTATGCCGTGAGCTTCATTGGCGTGGGGACGTACTGGAACAACCACCATCACCTGCTCAAGCTAGTCAACCGCGTAAGCGGACGCATGCTTTGGTCGAACCTCGCGTTCCTCTTTGTGCTCTCGTTCTTCCCTCTGGCCACGGACTGGATGCAGAAGACCGGTTTCGCGGCACTGCCCACAACCTGCTACATGGTTGTGAACATGCTGGTGTCTCTCACATACATGAACCTCGAGCGCGTCATTCGCCGAGAGCTGAGCCAGTCTTGCCCGCCCAATCCGGCCAGCGAGAGGGAGGCGGAGCGCCGCGCGATGGTGGAGAAGCGGTCGCTGCTCAAGGAACGCCTCACTCTGGGGCTCGAGGTAGTTGGGCTGGTCATTGCCCTGGTTTTGCCCAGCTCTCACCTTGCGCTTGTGGTGCTGGTCATCGCGTTCATGCTGTGGATTGTCCCCGACCTGCGCATTGTTCGGCTGCTCGACTTCCTAGCGGAGGAGCAGGAGTAGCGCAGCAGGCGTTTGTTCCCATACACAGAGGATTACCCTGCATCAAACTGCCTCTCGTTACACTGGCTAGCAATCAAAGCGCAGGAATCAGACCTACCCGATGCCCTACCCTACTCATCCATGCCGGGACGGCGGCGTAGGCGTTTCACGGCACCGCGCCTACCCTTCTCGTCAAGGCGACGGCGAACGGACGCCCTGGTAGGCTTGGTTGCGTGACGCTTCTTTGGGCGGCGAGAACGCCGGAGCAGTTCGGCGTGGATCTTCTCCAGACAGCGCTCCCGGTTCTGGAGCTGGCTACGGGATTCCCTGCTCACAACGGTGATGCCGGTGGGCACGTGACGCATGCGCACGGCAGAGTCTGTGGTGTTGACGCCCTGCCCGCCCGGACCGGTGGCGCGGAACGCCTCGGCCTCGCACTGGCGCGCAAGTTCCGCCGAGCTTAACCGCGCAAAGCTGGCGTAATCTTGGTATGTGAGCCTCTTCTCCATGGCACCAACCTTACGCCAAGGCACCTCAATCGTCGAGCACAAGCTCCGCAGTGTACGGCTCAATCAGATCGCGCAAGCTGGTAGTAGCATCCAGGTAGCCAGGCTCATGGGCATCCAGCACGCGCGCCAGATCGTCGGCCGAGAAGCGCGCAAGACACTTCGCCTCATTCCGCGCGGCATCGAGCCACGCCTCAACAGCATCGATGCCGAGAAGCCCGCGCCCGTCAAAGCAATGTGGCTGGAACATGAGTTCCGCCGGCACGTCCTGCGCCGAGAAGTACGTGTGGTTGCAGCCACCTCGCGCCAGGCGTCCACCGTGGCGGCGGAGCGACGCTCCAGCGCCGCCCGGTGCCTCTCGAAGGCGCCAAGCGGGTCATCGCACGCAAGCACCGCGACCGCCGCAGGCTCGTCCAGCGACCGAACGCCCAACACGTACGTCATCGATCCAAGCAGCTGTTCGGCCTCTCCCTCCCCAATCGAGGTCGACTCCCCTGCCGTGTAGAGCCAGACCAGCCGCGCAAATACCTGGGCTGCACCGCATCGGGCGCGGTCAAGGTCGTCGCACTCGGCGCTGGCACCGCCTGCTCCTGCAATCTCCCCGCTCACCAGTCCTCCTCCACACGCCACGGGCTGTGCTCTCACGCGTCTTCTGTGTCCAGCTCGCTCGGCTCGCACACGTCCGCGGCAGTAAGTCCTAGCAACGCACCCAAATCTCCCTGCGCTGCATCGAACGTCTCGCGCAGCGCCGCTGCCACGTGCGTGTCCGCCACACCCACGGGAACCTGATCGCGCAGCTCGTAGAAGGCGTCTTGGATTGTCCCCAGCTGCTCGGCCAGGCAGTTCTGCTCGAGGTATGGCGAATCCGCAAACGCCTCAACAATCACCGAAAGGACGCCGCCGCCCAGCTCGACGCGGCCGAGCGACCCCAACCGAGCTTGAAGCTGACGAGTCGTTTGCCGCGCGGGTAAGGAGCGCGCTGGTAGAGATGCTGCCCGCCGGCGAGTGCGGCGCGGATGACGTGGCGCGGCGCCTTGGCGTGAGCCGACGTACCCTGCAGCGCAAGCTCGGCGAGGAGGGAACCACGTTCCAGAAGCAGCTCAACCATACGCGCGAGCTTCTCGCCAAGCACTACCTGGGCACCACCGCCATAGGTACGAACCAGATTGCGTACCTTCTGGGATACCTAGAGCTCAACAGCTTCCTGCGCGCGTTCAACTCGTGGTACGGCATGAGCCCCAGCGAGTGGCGGCGGCGCCACGCGTCGGACTAAGGGTCACAAGGATTCAAACGATAGGAAGTGCCCCCGGCAGCGGACTGCCGGGGGCGATTTGGTACATCGGCACCGCCGTGTGTCACGAAATGACGGTTGGTGGCAATTTTCGGGCAACTTCGTATGTATCACTGCACTTATAGCAATTCGTCTACCTGCGGTTCATCAATTATGTAACCGGTTTGTACTCGGGGGTACATCGTAAAATTGCCACCAACCGTCATTTCGCGCCAACGCGTGTGTCGTTACGCCCTTCCAGTCACACTTTCAACGTGTTGCAGCTCGAAGCGCCAGCGCTGCTTGACCTCCGGGTACTTCTCGCGATCAACGGGCGAGAGGAACATCGTCTTTGGTCGCACCCAGAGCGAGCCGTCGCCGTAGAGCTTACAATATACCACGACCTCCTCGCCAGTCTCTGAGCCGCGTGCAACGTCCTCGACAAGGTAGGAGTCGCCCTTGAAGTGACGGTAGATTCCGTGAATCACGAGAGGATTCTCGGCGGCGGGCTCGGTCGCAGTCGCGGGCGGCTGTACTGGCGCAGGAGCAGCCGGCGCCGCAGTCTCCACAACCGCCCTCGCCTCGAGCGCCTGCTCCAGGCACTCCCTCACGCGGCCCTTGCACTTGCCGCACTTGGTGGCCGCACCGGTCATGCGTTTGACGTCCGCCATGCTTGCCGCGCTGGCATCCATTGCCGCCTCAATATCCGCCCTGGTCACGTGCTTGCAACCGCAGACAATTTCCTTTTTGGCGCCCTTGCCACCATACTTCTTGCCCATGTCGCTCCCAATGTCGCGAACAGAACCATGATACTATTCTGCACAACTCAACATGCAACTGCACGGTTGGTGCAGCAGCCGACATTACAATGGCCACGTACACCTTCAAGAATCAGGAGGCAGCATGGGCAAGCCGCATCGGCCGGCACGCATCAAGGCAGCGCTCTTCGACTTCGATGGTACGCTCGCAGACACCGAGCGCTTTGGCATCGAGCTGGACGATGAAGCCTATGCCTACTATGGCATCACGCCGACGCCCGCCGAGAAGGCCTCACTCTCCGGCACCGACGGCTCGGAGTCCATTCCGGCACTCTTTTGTGCGCACGGCATGGAGGTAAGCGCCGGGGAGTTCTTCGCACACCGACGCCCGAGCGATATCATCTACCGGGAGCTTCCCATCAAGGCCACGCCCGGAGCTCGCGAGGTCATGCAGCTGCTGCGCTCGAACGGCGCCCGTGTTGCCGTGGTCTCGACCACGCGTCACTCGCTCGTGACAACGGCTCTCGGGCGCATTGGCCTAGCGGACCTCGTCGACCTCGTGGTTGGCGGAGATGACGTCGAGCACCACAAGCCAGACCCGGAACCGTACGCCCGCGCGCTCGAGGTGTTCGGCGTCGCACCCACGGACGCCGTAGCGTTCGAGGACTCTCCCTCGGGCGTGGCCTCGGCACAGGCAGCCGGCGTCTATACGCTTGGGTTCACGGGTTCCTGCGTGCCGCATGAGCTCCCGGCCGCAGACGAGCGCTTCGCCTCGTTCACCCAGCTAATGTAAGGCGGTCCGTGGCAAGGCCGCCCTTGGCAAAGCGACCCGTGCCATTGCCATCACCTGCGCACCATGGGAGACAATCACGCCCCCTGGAATCTCACCTCGAGGACAAAGCGGCAGTACCGCGTGAGCGGAATCGAGCCGCGGCCCGTTACGGCGCAGACTATATGGACAGTCCCCGGCGGACTCCCCTCCGGTATGCGCACCAGAGCGCTTTGCCCGTCCTCACCCGGAAGCACGGAAGCGCTGATTCCGCATGCGCCAGCCTCTGGGTAACAGAACCAATGGGAATCGAAGCCGTGGCCGTCCGGGTCTTGCACCGTGACCCCGATGGGGACCTCCTGCCCAGGCAAGACGGAACGGGCTTGCCCAGTGCCATCGACAACCGGCGGATGACAGCACGCAGCTCGATCTGCCGTCGACGTCCACGCCATGCGGGCGGCGAAGTCGTTTTGGAAGTCCCCGCGCCAACGCCAGATGGTCGCCTGCGGCGAGCGATGACGCAGCCCGTCAACGCCCATGACCTCGTCCGGCGATGCCGTCCAAACTGCGTTGTCCTCGCCATCCGGCACCCGCCACTCGTACCTCCCTCTCCATCCCCCAAAGTCCGGGTACTCGGAGCAGTTAAGCCCGTTCGAAATGAGCCCAAGGTACGAGGGGGTATCGCCCTCCAAGATAAAGCGAGTCTGCGGATACAAGCGGCCAAGAGGCGAGACCGACCTGACGTACGTGCGGACCCAGCCCTTGCTCACCAGGTCGAAGTCTGCGCCGGAGAACCCCTTTGTCCTCCTGATTCCATCCTCGCTGCCGTGCGCGTTCCTATCGGTAGAAATCCCAGGCCACGCGGCACGCCAGTAGTCCTTGGTCCCCGACGAGTCCGGCTGGGATGGGGTCACGATGTAGGAGAGCCTCTCCCCATAGCACCTTCTCATCCATGGCCCGGAAAAGTCCTGGTCAGAGATGGAATGGATACGCAGCTTCCCCAGAACTGCATCGAAGTCCGCGGGGCGGAGCTCGCGCTCCAGATCCCAGAGCGCTTGCGCGAGGACGCTCATGCCACCCCAGCCGCAGACCCAGAGCGGCCGAGGGTCATCCCGTAGGAGGGCGCGTTTCACAAGCGCCACGCCCTCATTTCCGGAGAGCGATACATCGGCAAAGCCCCTGCCCTCCCCTTCGCCAAAGCAGGGATGCCCGCCGCAGTCACCGCATGCAGCTCGCCTGCCTCGGGATAGCCATCGGCGTGGCGAGCAAGGTTGTCCCGCACCTTCTCGTAGCCATCGATGACCCGATGGATGAGCAGGGCGTTTTTCTGGGTCTCTCGCTTCACGAAGCAGGACGTTGCTGCAATGAGCCCCTCTATCTCGATGTCGTTTGAGTAGAGAAGCAGCCTCACGAGGGACTGGATGTCGTCGACCTCGATGCCCCGGACGATGTCCGTCAGGACTATGCAGCGCGTCCCTCCCATCGTCTCGCTACCCCCTGTGCCACGGCGCGTGGCCGTTAGCCAGGTTGAGAAGCGCGTGCGCAACGCCCTCGGGCATGGCGCCGCCGGAGCAGTTCACCAGGCCAAACAGCGCACACCCCGCGCTCGACGCAATCGACATGCGGCACTGCGGATCTGTTGGGTCGTCATACTGGCGCTCGACCGCACCCTTGATCTGGTTTGCCACAAAGCGGCAGGTACCGGAGGTCTTCGCCATCTCGAGCAGCGAGTCCGTCTCGTCGTACGTACCCTTGGTATGGTGCGCCTCCGGCGGGATTGCCCTGCCGAGAAGAACGCGGAAGTCCGCCTCGGTGGGCTTGCCCTTGAGCGTGCGATACCAGGTACTCGAGAACTTGCCAGGGGCCACGATACCCTTGCCGGCAACGTCCAGCGTGCCACGCAGCCTCACATCCTCAACCGAGGAGCCAACGAGCACCTGGTAGGTGCCACCAACGACCTTCCACCCGTCATCCCACACCGAGAGGCTCTTCTCGTCCAGCTCCACGCTCACGCGGCGGGTCTCGCCCGGCGCCAGCTCGACGCGCGCGAAGCCCGCAAGCTCGACGCTCGGATGCGGAAGCCCGCCCGTAGGTGCCCCTACGTAGACCTGTGCCACCTCGGCACCCGCCACCTTCCCCGCGTTGGTGATGTCAAAGCTCACCGTACGGCTGGCGGCATCCACCGCAAGCCGGTCGTACGCAAAGCTCGTGTAGGAGAGCCCGTGCCCAAAGCAGTGCGCCACGGGCACGTTCGCCGTCTGGTAGTACCGGTATCCCACGAAGACGCTCTCGCGGTATTGCGACTGGCGGTGCGGCTCGCCCCAGCACTCCGCGCACGGAGCGTCATCCGCCCGCATCGGCCAGGTCTCGGGCAGCTTGCCCGAGGGGTTTACCGTGCCCTCAAGCACGTCGACCGTCGCCTCGGCCCCAGCCTCGCCGCCAAGGCCCACGTAGACCACCGCAGCAACATCGGCTTCCCAAGGCAGCTCGACCGGGCTTCCGCACTGGAGAACCACCACCGTGTGCGGATTGGCGGCTGCCACAGCGGCCACCAGGCGATTCATGCCCTCGGGCAGGCGCATGTCCGTGCGGTCATACCCCTCGGACTCGATGGTCTCGGGAAGTCCAGCCACCACGACGGCAACCTCCGCGTCGCGGGCAACCCGCACGGCCTCCGCTACCAGCGCGTCGTTCGTCTCGCCCGTGCGCGCGTCGTAGCCGGGGGCATAGCTCCAGCCAGGGCGCAGCTCGCGCATGGTAGCAACATGCCGAGCGTTGATGTGGCTCGAGCCACCGCCCTGGTAACGGGGCTTAACGGACATTTCGCCAATGAGCGCCACGTGGGCGCCGGCCGCAAGCGGCAGCGTGCCATCGTTGGCGAGAAGCACGTGCCCCTCGGCAGCAACTCGTCGCGCGACCTCGCGGTTTGTGGCCACGTCCACTGCGGACGGATCGGCACCGCCGGCGTGCGCAATGGCGAGCGCCGCCAGCCTACAGGCGCTCTCGCGCACGTGCTCCTCGTGCAGCGTGCCAGAATCCAGCGCGCTTGCTGCCTGCTTCTGAAGGTGCTTCCCACCGCCAGGCATGGCCAGGTCGCAACCGGCCTCGTAGGCGGCGCCGCGGTCGTGCATGCCGCCCCAGTCCGTGACAACGACGCCGTCAAAGCCCCACTCGTCGCGCAGGATCTCGCGCAGGAGGTGGCGGTTGTCGCTGCAGTAGATGCCGTTGAACATCACGTAGGCGCTCATCACCATCTGCGGCTTGGCGTCGCGCACCACCATCTCGAAGGCGCGCAGGTAGATCTCACGCAGGGTGCGCTCGTCCACCAGGCTGTCGTTCGAGAAGCGCTTGTACTCCTGCGAGTTCACGGCAAAGTGCTTGACGCACGAGCCGGCTCCGGTAGACTACACGCCGCGTACGTGGCTTGTGGCGAGGGTACCCGCAAGCAGGGGGTCTTCCGAGAAGTACTCGAAGTTCCGACCGCAGAGCGGGCTCCGCTTGATGTTGAGCCCAGGTCCCAGCACCACGTCCACGCCCATCGAGCACGCCTCCCGCCCGATGGCCGCACCCATCTTCTCCACGAGCTGCGGGTTCCACGTGGCCGCAGCCGTTGCCAGCGCAGGGAAGCACGTGGCGGGCTCCGAGATGACCATGCCCTTGGCGTCGGTCCCGGGCTTCTGGTAGCGCAGGCCCGAGGGGCCGTCGCTCACGGTGAGCGCCGGCAAGCCAGCCTCCGGGTACGCCTTCGTGCGCCAGAAGTCGGCGCCAACGCCCAGGTCAAGCAGCTGGTCGCGGTTAAGCTTGGCAACGGCCTCGTCCGCGGCGCTCTTGGCGCCCTCGTTTGAAGTTCTCACTTGGTCCATCTCATTTCCCCTCGGATACCCTTTGTTCCCCTGCAGACGCTATCCCCCCCCGAGCCACATCGCCCGAGAGCACGTCCCTGGCCACAAGCCTACAACCGGCTGACGCAAGGGGCATCACGACGGCAAGCGCATGTCCAAAGTAGGTCGTGCACCCGTGTGAGAGGAACAACCCTCGGACCGCAGCCGGGCAGAGCCAAGGCCCAGGAGCACGCCGCCCTCCACGTCCACCTCGATCCTGGCGTCTGCGTTCGACTCGATGTTCCCGTCCGCGTCCGCAAGGTCGATGGACACGAACGCCAGGCGACCGGGACCCGCGTGGTCCTGAACGGTTGCCGAGAGTCTCGCCGCATCAGCGGAGGCAATGGAGGAGCGCCCAACCTCTCGACCGCTGCCGTCGAGAGCCACTGCCGTGACCGTCCCCGGCTGGTACTCGCATTCGAACCGCGCGACCCCGGAGCAGACCCTCCTCGTCCCAACGGGCTCGCCATTGAGCAGCAGCGCGACCGATTCCGCACTGCTATACACCTCAACGTGCGCGGTTCTGCCCTCACAGCCCTTCCATCCCCAGCTGGGCAGGGCGTCGGTCGACCGCCATCTGTTCCGGGCTACCCTGCCCGTGCGGTTAAGCGGGCGGACGCAGATTTGCGGCTGAGCATCCAGCCCCCAGGCGGCTCGCACAAGGAAGAGCTCACCGTTGGGATTGCCCAGGATGTCGAAGGCGCCGGTATCCGCCAGCAACCAGGGGTACGGCTTGTCGAAGCTCCTCCCGTCTGGCTCACAGGTCCAGGCGCCAAGCCCCGCCTCCCCCAGGTAGTCCCATGCCGTCCGCATGAAGTCGCCGATGACGTTGGGAAGCCTCTTCACGAGCTGCCAGTTGCGGTAGATGTCTCCCGGGGGGGTCTTGGTTCCCATAATCACCCTCTTGGGGTGGAGGCGCGCGTCCTTCTCGTAGCGGCTCGTCCCATAGTTGTAGCCAGCCACGTCGAGAAGGTCGAAGAATGGGCTCGACACCTTGTCTGCATAGCGCGAGCGAGCGACCATGTCGGTTCCCTTGCTGCTCAGGTTCTGGAGCATGTTGAACGCCGTCGAGCTCATGCCTTGGAGCCTGGTCTGGCCTTCCGTCTCGCCCTGGTCCTTCTCCGCCCCATCATACAGGCCGTGCCCGCTTTTTGACATGGCGGCAATGACCAGGTTAAACCCACAGGTCACGAACCTCGATGAGTCATCTCTGCGCACGCGCTCGACAACCTCTCGCGCCACCTCCATGCCTCCCTGCATCACTGGCTCCGAGAGTTCGTTCCCAATCGAGTACCCAATCACGCAGGGGTGGTTGAAGTCGCGTGAGACCATGGCGTCGATGTCTTTCCGCCATCCGCCCCTCCACGACCCAGCGTAGTCGTGCCCGCTCTTGTGCTGGAACCACATGTCCCATGCCTCGTCAAGAACATAGACCCCAAGCTCGTCACATGCGTCAAGGAGCGCCCTGTTGGCAGGGTTGTGCGCGCTCCGGATGGCGTTGTACCCAGCCTTCTTAGTCAGCTCGACCCTGCGATACTCGGCGTCGTCGAACGCCGCAGATCCAAGCACGCCGAGGTCTTGGTGGACGCAGCCCCCACGGAGAAGAACCTCCCTCCCGTTCACCCGCAGCCCCTCGCCTGGCAGAACGGACACATCGCGAATCCCAAAGCGAACCTCCGCCTGATTGGATGCTCCGTCTCTCCCACACGTGACCCTGCAGAGGTAGAGGTTGGGGCGTTCGTCGCTCCATGGCTCCGCGCCGCCCAGCTCGATCACGGGAGACGCGCCGCTTCCAGTCCCCAGGAGCGTATCCCCGTCGAAGACTTCCACATGGACGTCTGTGCCGGCAGGGACATCCGCACGCGGACTCGCGCCGGCTTGGCCGAGACCGTCTGGACCCTCACATCCCAAGGTGCAACGTGGCAGTCGCGCGGCCCCTCCCAAAGCCACGCGGGGCGATAGATGCCTGCCCCCGTATACCAGTGCGAATCAGGCTGCTGGGCATTAGAGCAGGAGACCTCGAGAGAGTGGGGTGCCCCGTCGGCGAGCTCTCTGGAGATGTCGACCACAAACGGTGCGTACCCGTAGCCGTGCGAGGCTACCGTGCGGCCGTCGAGGCGCACGACGGCGTCACGATACACGCCCTCGAACTCGAGGAGCACGCACCCGCCCCGACGCTTCGCGCAAATAGCTCGCCGGTAGGTATAGGTCCCGCCCTCAAAGTATCCCTGCGCGCTGCCAGACGGCGCCCCCGCAGACCTCGGTGCCCCGAGCATGCCGTCATGCGGGATGATGACCGACTCAAAGCCGTCGTCGCCTCCACGCGAGAAGAGCCAGCCATGTGACAGCGATTCCCTAAGCACCCAGTCTCACTCCCGCCGCGCACTCGAACTCGTGCTCGCCCGCACCAACCTCCTGGCGCGAGCCATCCGGCAGCGCCACCGTAGCGCTTACGTTGGAGGGCACGCTCACCGAGAAGCCAGCCGTCCTTGGTGCGGGCCCACCCGCTCTCGATGCGGCCACAGGGGCTCTCGTAGGCCGCCCGTGCATGCGAGAAGTGCCCGCCCGGCCTTGGCGCCACCGTGAAGTGACGCTCGCCATCCGGCGCAATACCGCACATAACCCGGAAGAGCCACGCGCACACCGCGCCCTTTGAGTAGTGGTTGAGCGACGCGATGCCGCCCTGGGCCTGCGTGCCCTCCCACGCCTCCCACATGGTAGCCGCACCCATCTTGGGCATGAAGAGCCACCCGGGCATCTCCTCGTTCTCGAGCAGCCGGTAGGCCGCGTCCAGATCGTACGATGCAAGCACGTCCAAGATGAGCGGCGTGGAGAGAAAGCCCGTTCCCAGGCGCCAGCCGTAGTTCTCGCACGCGCGCACCAGGCGTTTCCGCGCGAACTCCGTCTGCTTCTCGTCGAGCAGTCCAAACGCAAGCGGCCGCACGAGGCGAGCCTGCCTGTCGGTGTCGAGCGTGTACTCGGGAAGGCGGCTCAGCTCCTGGTAGGCTCGGCGGCAGCCCTCCGAGTACTCGCGGTAGCGTTTCTCGTCATCCGGCCTGCCAAGCTCCGCCGCAATCTCTGCCATGCGCCCAAGCACGTAGGAGGTGTGTGCCGTGGCCACCTCGGGATGCGGGGTCGCGGTGTCCTTCCAGTCCATGGGGTGGACGTCCTGGGGCTCGGCCCACTCGCCGTAGCACTGCCCGGCGTTCACCAGGTAGCGGCGGTTCTCACGCGAGAGACGTACGCGCGGCGCAAAGGGCCCCGTCTTTCCACAGCGGGCAATCATGAACTCGGCATAGCGGCGCATGCCGTCATAGAACTCCGGAAGCAGCGAAGCGTCCCCGTAGTGCTTCCAGTAGCGGTACGGGATGAGTATGCCCGCATCGGCCCAACCCACCGAGCCGTCCATGAAGCGCATGTAGGAGTCCACGCCGCCGGCGGGCGCAACCTGCGGGAGCTTGCCGTCCTTCTTCTGCCAGTCAAAGAGGTCGTGCAGCCACTTGCGCTCGAACGAGCGGCAGTCGAAGAGGTACGAGAAGGTCTCGAAGAAGATCTGCGCGTCACCGGACCATCCGTGGCGCTCGCGCGTGGGGCAGTCGGTGGGCACGTCGAGCGAGTTGCTCTTGGTAGACCACACGGTGGCGTCGAAGAAGCGGTTGAGTAGCTCGTTCGAGCTCTCGAAGCTGCCGGTCTGCACCATGTCCGAGTAGAGCGCGATGGCTGTAAGCGCACCTTCCCCCAGCCGCGCGTCCGTCTCGACCTCCACGTAGCGGAAGCCAAAGACGCAGAACGTGGTGCGATAGTGGTTGTGCCCCTCTCGGCACACGTACTCCACCTGCTGAAGCGGGGTGGCAAAGCCCTTGCGCGTGCACTGGATGTTCTTGAGCGTGAGGTTACCGTCCTCGTCCAGCATCTCTCCGCAGCGGAGCAGGACGTGCTGTCCCTTGTGGGCGTCAAAGTGAAGCTCCACCCAGCCCGCGATGTTCTGCCCAAGGTCGAAGAGGAGCCTGCCGTTGGGGGCCTTCCCCGGCGCGGGCGAGAAGCGCTCATGCATCGTGACTGGCACGTTGTTCGAGGCCGTGGGGACCACGGGGTGCTTCGTCACGCGAACGTGTCCGGAGTAGCTGGGCGTGCGCGTCGCGTCCACGATTTCGCCGTCCTTGTTGTCCGCAAAGAGGATGGGGCCGTCGTTCGACCACTGCCAGTCCGGGCCCGTCACCACGCGCTCGGTGCGGCCGTCGGCAAAGGTCAGCTCCAGCTGCGCCAGGAGCTTGGTCTGCGTTCCGTACTGGTTGAGCTGCCCCCACGCGCCGCACGAGCCCCTGTACCAGCCGTCTGCAAGCTGCACCGTGAGCTCGTGGCCACCTGCGGCGAGCGCCTCGGTCACGTCATAGGTCTGGTACTGGATGCGCTTGCGGTAGTCGGTGTGGCCGGGTGCCATGCAGAAGTTGCCGACCTTCTCTCCGTCGATGCGCGCCTCGTAGAGGCCGCATGAGGTGATGTAGAGACGGGCGCGCACCAGGCCCTGCACCACGTCGAGCGCGCGGCGGAAGCAGACCACGGGGAAGCGATTCTCGAGGATGGGCTCGGTCACCACCTGGTCGGGGTCCGCAGGATGGATGGCGGCGATCATCTGCTTGAAGTTGCCCAGCGCGCCCCTGCGGGTTGTGGGGACGTCGTAATCACCGCTGATCCAGCTGGCAGACCAGTCCGATGGCGAGAAAAGCCCCGCCTCTATGGTCGCCGACTCGGACCAGGGACCCTCCACGCCCTTCTCGTCCCAGACGCGCACGCGCCAGGTGACGCGCTGGCGGCTCGCGAGCGGACGGCCCGGCCAGGCAAGCTGCATGGATGCCGACTCCTCGCGGCCGGTGTCCCAAAGGGCAACGCCGTTCTCGTCCTCGCAGACAACCTGACGGGCGCTCTGGGAAACACCGTCCTCGTCAATCCAGGCAAGGTGGGGGCAGGCGACGCCCAGCCCCAGCGGGTTGGTTAGATACTCGGCGGTAAGGTTGATTGCACGCATCGCTAGGCCTCCTCGGTGGTCGTGGTCTTCTCGGCGGTGGCACCCTGGTGGCGCGCCTTGATCTCTTCCTGCTCCTGCTTGATGGTCTTCTCGACGTTGAGGCGCGAGAGCAGGACCACGATCACCACGGACGTGATGATGTCGAGCACCAGGAAGAAGAAGATGAAGACGCCCTTGGTTGCGTCGCTCTGGGCGGCGGCCACGGTCACTCCGTCCACGACCGAGGGCGGCACGTAGCCAGTGACGCCAAGCATGAGGTTGAAGATGCCATTGGCAAGGCCCACGCAGACGGTCTGGATGATGGAGTAGATGGCGCTCGAGAGGCCGTCGCAGCGGAAGCCAAAGCGCCACTCGCAGTGGTCGAGCACGTCGGCGAAGAGCGCCATGAACACGTAGGAGGCCGGCAGGCAGCCAACGTTCTTGATGAACTGGCCAACGAGGACCACCGGCATGCTTGTTGGGAAGAGGGCGCAGATGGCAGAACCCACGGCGAGAATCACAAAGCCCCAGAGTGTGGTGTTGCGAAGTCCTGCTCGCTTGGCTATGGGCCACACGGCAAAGATGCCCAGGCCCATGGGGATGCCACCGATAACGTTGACCAGCGTGAGAGTGATGCCGTCGTTGTAGGAGCCAAGGACGTAGTTGCAGTAGTAGAGCAGCGAGAGGTTCTTGAAGTTGAGCGAGAGCGTGTAGATGAAGAGGTAGAGCATCAGGATGACCCAGTACTTGTCACCCATCACAGTGCGAATCTGCTCGCGGAAGGGCATGGGCTCCCCCGCGGTCTGCTCGCCCTGCTCCTCCGTCACACGCTCGCGGGTGAAGTAGTACTCCATAAGGGTGAGCGGCAGCGCAACGGCGCCCAGAATCCAGCCCATCACGGCCCAGGCGGCACGGTTTGCGCCAATAACCGGCAGCACGAACATGGGGAAGAGCATCGCGATGATGATGCCTGTTGCCATGGTCATGGCTATGTTGTTCATGACCGAGAGCGAGCCACGAGCTTCGGAGTCACGCGTGGAGAGCGGCACCATGAGGTTGTGGGCCATGGTGTAGAACGAGTTCGCGCAAAGATAGAAGAGGTTGTAGCTCACCACAACCCAGATGACCTCGGGAACAAGGCCCAGCTGGGGCACCGTGAAGCAGAGCACCGTGGTCACAAAGAAGATGGGCGCCGAGATGAGCAGGTACGGACGAGCCTTGCCCTGGCGCGTATGCGTGCGCTCGATGAGCTTGCCCACCCAGAGGTTGACCACTGCGTTGGCGACCTTCGACACGATGGGAAAGACGAGAAGGAAAAGGCCGTTCCAAAGCAGCGTGAGGCCAAGGACGTCGGTGTAGAAGACGTTGAGGTAGCTTGCCAGCACCGCGTTCACCAGGGCGGGGCCGATTGGCCCCACCAGGTAGCCGAGGATCTTCTCGGCAGGGCGCACCTCATCGGACTTGACCCGAGAGTTGAACACCGGCTTGTTGACAAACGACAACCGTACATCCCCCATAGCGTTCCCCTTCCCGTGCGTGACCCTTTGGGCCCGCATTCCTGTTGTGCGTACTGTATGGGGTCGTGAGGGGTGGATTCTTACGTATTTGTTGCTTGGTTGTCGTTTGTGTACTTGCACCGATAGATGGCGGCATTTCGCCCGCCAACGGTAAAGGAGGAGGGCGCCAACGCGGGGCGCCCTCCGAAGAGTCGAGCTATGGGTGAGTGAGACGTGCCAGGCCCCTGTGGCCTAGCACTCCTTGGGGTACTCGCGCATTTCGTCGGACGAGTGAAGCGGGTTCCACACCTGTGCGAAGAAGGGGTCAACCTTAGCGCGGGCACCGTAGTTCCAACTCTTGGCCTCGCAGACCGGGCACCAGTGCCCGCCCTCGAGCACCAGGCGAGGGCTAGCCTCGAACTCGTGGCCAAACGCGCACCTAAAGCGCAGCTTCCCGCGCCAGTCGCCCGTGTGCATCTGGATGGAGAGGAGCTTGCCGTCGCGAAACTCCGCCGCACTACGCATGTCCTCGATCGAGAGCTCCTCCTCGGGCTTTGACTCGTCGTAGCCGTGGTCGATGTGCACCACGTGGTCCCAGTCGGTGAATGCCGGCATGTCGCTCACCTTCTCGGGGAGCTCCTCCCAGGCGGCGCGGCTCCCCCAGTAGGCGTCGATGCGGTCGTCCATGCCCGCCTGGATGAAGTGGCGCGTCCCGTGCTCTGCGTCGAGCAGCGCGTCAAACGTCGACTTCTTGATGATCGACCCCATGAGGTACTGCCCACCGGGAATGCGGCAGAGGAAGCGAGCGAAGCCAATTGCCGCAGGACCCATGGCCTTGAGGTACTCGTCGTAGAAGTACTGCATGGAGTCGCTCCTAAAGTGGAGGAAGCCCTCCAGCTTGTCGGAGTCCAGGTAGTACTGTCCATGGAAGTTGCGCGTTGCCACGTACTTGTTGTCAATCACGGGGTCGAGGCTCGTGAAGCCAAGCTCGCCGTAGAGCTTGCGGTACATGTCGATCGTGCTCACGCGGCAGGGCGCTCCCCCACCGATGTTGTACACGTGACACCAGAACGAGGGGTCGAGCGTCCCGGCAACGTCGTACTCCGCAAGGTGCGCCATCGCCCGACCTGAGTCCCTGTCCGAGCAGTACTCGAGCACGTTGTAGAGGCAGTTGTGGAACTGGATGGCGTCGCGGATCTTCACCATGGCCGGCCCGATGATGCCCGTCTGCCTGAGGCTTGCCCAGCGCGCAAGCCCAGACTCGATCACGTACCGCTCCGCCGCCACCTTGGAGACGGCGTAGTAGTCAAACATGCTGGGCTTTATCGGATCGCCAACTCGTCCCCAGTGGATGGGAGGCATGCGGTCCCCCGTCTCGGCGACGGTGCCAATGTAGACGAACGCGGTCTTCTCGTCCTGGCCGAGCTCGTGGATCGTGTCCACCAGGCGCTTGGTGCCGCCAAAGTTGACGTGCATCGCCTTCTTAGGGTGGTAGTCCGCCGCAGGCGAGACAAACGCCGCAATATGCAGAACGAGGTCGGTATCGAGGAGGCAGCGCCGCACGGCCTCGTTGTCATCGAGGTCGCCCCACACCACCTCGAGGCCCGACGTTCCCTCGAAGGGGGCCATCTCGCCGCAGTTCTTCTCGGAGTCGCGCACGAGGACAACGAGGTCGTAGGCCTCGCCAACGTCTGGGAGCATCTGCTTGAGCGACGCCATGCCCATGCCACCGGAGGCACCGGTCATGAAGACGCGCGGCCTTCTCCGCGCAGCTGCCGTGCCCTTCTCGCCAGTACGCACCATGGCTACTCCCCCTTCATCGAGATGACATCGGCCTTCTTGTCAGCCACGGCAAGAGAGAGCCGGATGGAGTCGCCGATGGCGGCGTCGATGTCATCGTCGGTCACGCCAAGCGGCTCGGCTCCCAGCGACTTGTCGATGAAGATCTCGGAGGTCTGGAGGTCGGCGAAGCGCACCATGTCAAGCCCGCCGTCGATGCCGTGCTTCTTCTGGTCGCGACGGATGTTCCAGCCGCCGATGGCATACATCCACTTGGGGATGGTGCGGATGGGCTTGTTGGGGCAGCCCATGTACTTGTGGACGATGCGCAGCATCTGCTCCCACGTCATGTTCCACCACCCGATGGGATAGCAGTGGCCGCCGCGGTTCCTCTCGACGGCGCCAGCAATCGCCTGTCCCACCTGGCGCACCGTGACCATTGCGGTGCCGCCCCGGGTCCACATGGTTGCGCCCTTCATGCCGCGGGTGCTCTCCACGAGGAAGACCCACACTGGCTTGCGGCCGGGCTGGGTGCCAAAGATGTAGGGCAGCTCCAGGACGGCAACGTCAAAGCCTGGGCCGGCCACGTCCATGGCGGCGTTCTCCTGGTCGATGCGGCTGCGGATGTAGGGGTGCCAGCGGGTGAGCTGCATCTCGGGGTGCTTCTTGGCAAAGTAGGCAAAGTAGCTTCCGCAGATTGCCACGTGCTTGACGCTGCACTCCTTGGCGAGCGGCAGCAGACGCTTGATGGGGTTGATGTTGAACTTCTTATACAGGTCGTAGATGGGGGCGGGACCCTCCACGCGCTCGTCGACGCCCGCTGCGAAGACGAAGGCATCGCAGCCGCGGAGGTGTGCGCGTATCTCGTCGTCGGTCATCTCGAGGTAGTTGTCAAACTCGATCTTCATCTCGGGCGGAAGCGTTGCCCCCTTGGGAACCGGCGGCAGGGCAAGCGCCGTCACCTCGTGGCCGCGTGCGATGAGCTCGCGCACCGCTTCGCTTCCCAGGAGTCCCGTGCCGCCAATCATGAACACCTTCATGGTGTCGCCTCTTTCTTCTCACCTGGATAGAGTCGTGGAGCATAGACACAGACTAGGCGCTGTGTGCGGGATATACTGTCATTGTTGTTCTTTGATTTGCGTACTTGTTCTCTGTTTTGAGAGGTTGCTTTCTCGCACGCGAAAGGGATGGTGGCGTGATGGACCTTGACGGGCTCGACTATCTTGCCACCTCCCTGGCGAGCATTTCCGTAGTGCCCGTGCACGTCTACCAGAGCGAGAAGCTTGCTGCGGCCCATATCCCCGTGAGACTGCCCGCCGATCCGCTTGCCCTCTTCGAGCAAGACGCCCTCGCGCTTGCAGGTCCCGTGGGATACTTGCCCGTGAGCGACAACCTCTATATTGGGGTCGTTCGCGCCGGTGACGCGCGCCTCGTTGTTGGACCCGTCCCCGAGGCGCCGCTCCCGCCATCCCAAATCACCCAGATGGCCGCCCAACTTGGGGTGTCCCCGGCCGACCTTCCGCAGTTCCTTGAGGGCATGCAATCGCTCACCCCACTGCCCCTGCTCACGACAATCCAGGTGCTCTGCGCCGTCGCGTTTGCGGCAACCGGCGAGAAGGTCGAACTCGACCAGGTGCTCGTCCACGACGACGCCCAGCGAACCCTCGACTCGAACTTCGCCGAGGACGAGTTTCGCGCCGTGGAGTTTGCCGACGGCAAGTCGCTTGGCAACTCGTCGCTCAAGGTCGAGGGGATGCTCTGCGACCTCGTGCGCCAAGGGAGACCCGACGAGCTTCGCGCGTACTTCTCGGCGCTGCCATCCTCTAGGGCAGGCGTCCTCTCGCCCAACAGGCTTCGCAATGCCAAGGACACCTTTGTGGCAAGCGTCACCGTTGTCTCGCGGGCGGCCATCGCCGGCGGGATGGATGCGGACGAGGCCCTCTCGCTCAGTGACTCCTATATCAATCGTTGCGAGCTTGCGGTCGACACGCAGCAGGTGAGCGAGCTTGGCTACCACATGGCCGTGGAGTATGCCGAGCGCGTGGGGCGGCTGCGGCTGGGCGAGGACCCGTCGGCTTTGGTGCTGAGCGTCACCAACTACGTACGCGGGCACATCTACGAGCCCCTCCGCACCGAGGACGTGGCGCAGGCCCTCTTTGTTAGTCGAGGGTTTCTCTCCACGCGGTTCAAGCAGGAGACCGGGATGGGCCTAGCGGACTTCATCCGCCGCGAGAAGGTGGCAGAGGCAAAGTCCCTCCTGAGAAACACGGAGCAGTCGATTCTCGACATTAGTACCTACCTGGGGTTTTGCTCGCAGAGCCACTTCAACGCGGTGTTCAAGCGCGAGACGGGGATGACGCCGCGCGAGTGGCGTCTGCAGGGATAGCTTCCTCGGCAGGCGTCGACGCAGCTGTTCTCAACTTTTCAAGGCCTTTTCCTGTTGCCCGCCGCGCCGCAGCCGGTGGACCAAGCTCACCTATAATGGCGAGGCACAGCTTGCAGCCACAGCGAAGGGGCCCAGATGGACATTACGCCGCAGGAAGTATCCGAGACGCTCGCAATGGTCACGGAGCAGAACCTCGACCTCCGGACTATTACCATGGGCATCTCGCTTGCTAGCTGTGCCGATGAGGACATGGGTCGGATGTGCGACAAGATTTATGACCGCATCACGCACCAGGCCGAGCACCTCGTCTCGGTTGCCGACGACCTGGCGGCCGAATATGGCATCCCCATCGCCAACAAGCGCGTCTCGGTGACGCCGGTGGCGCAGGTGGCCGCGTGCTGCGCAGACGAGGACCTCTCCCCCATCGCGCACGCCATGGACCGCGCCGCGCAGACGCTGGGCATCGACTTCATGGGCGGCTTTTCCGCGCTGGTTCAGAAGGGCATTGGCAACGCCGACCGGCGCCTCATCAACTCGGTCCCCGAGGCACTCGCCACCACCGAGCGCGTGTGCTCCTCGCTCAACATCGCCTCTACCAGAGCCGGTATCAACATGGACGCCGTGCTTCTCTCGGCGCAGACCATCCTCGAGTGCGCGCGGCGCACCACAGACATCGACTGCTATGGCGCAGCGAAGTTCGTGGTCTTTGCCAACATGGTGGAGGACTCGCCGTTCATGGCAGGCGCCGTTCACGGGACCGGCGAGGCCGACGCGGTCATCAACGTGGGCGTCTCTGGCCCCGGCGTGATGGCCGCCGCGCTGGAGCAGCTGCCCGACGACGCCAACCTCATGGAGGTGGCCGAGGCCATCAAGAAGACGGCATTCAAAATCACGCGCGCCGGCGAGCTCATGAGCCGCGAGGCGTCGCGCCGTCTGGGCGTCGAGAAGGGCATCGTCGACCTGTCGCTGGCGCCCACCCCCGCCGCCGGCGACTCCGTGGCCAAGATCCTGGAGATCATCGGCGTGGGCGAGTGCGGCGGCCCCGGCACCACCTGCGCGCTGGCGCTTCTCAACGACTGCGTCAAGAAGGGCGGCGTCATGGCCAGCTCCAGCGTGGGTGGGCTCTCTGGAGCCTTCATCCCCGTCTCCGAGGACGCCGGCATGATTCGCGCGACCGAGGACGGGTCGCTCTCCATCGAGAAGCTCGAGGCCATGACCAGCGTGTGCTCGGTTGGCCTCGACATGATCGCCATTCCCGGCGACACGCCCGTGGAGGCCGTCGCCGGCATCATCGCCGACGAGATAGCCATCGGCGTCATCAACACCAAGACCACGGCGGTGCGCCTTATCCCGGCGATTGGCCACAAGGAGGGAGACATGCTGGAGTTTGGCGGCCTCTTTGGCAGCGCGCCGGTCATGGGCGTGAACCGCTTTGCCGGAAACGTGCTGGCACATCGTGGCGGTCACTTCCCCGCACCGCTCAACAGCTTGAAGAACTAGGGACGCGCCTTCTGAAAGGGGGCACCCCCCTGGACCTCCTGGGAGATTTAATCTGCTGTCTCGCTGGATTGCATACATCTGGCCAAACGACGCGCTGCCGCCTCCTGCGGAAGGCATCGCGCAGAGACAGAAAGGGTTCTGCGTTCAAGGACGCATCACCTGCGGCAGAGAGCGTGCTTCATGGCACGTTTTTACGGTTGGTGGCAGTTTAACGGGAACCCTCGGAGTATCGGATGTCTTGTGTCCCGGGAAACCGCAGGTCAGCGATTTGTAACTTCGCCGGTACCACATAAGGGTTTTGCCAAAAACTGCCACCAACCGTCATTTCTTGCAATGGGCCCATGATGCAAGCCCCAAACCTTCAGGCCCTTAGCGCTTAGAAAAGGGTGTGGCACGGGTCGCTGAAGAATTCATACAGGTCACGTCGAGCGTCGAGTTGCGCATCTGTAAGACCACGCTCCCTAAGGTCAAACCTCTTGTTGAGCATCCACATGAAGTTCTGGAAGTACTCGAAAGAGCTGAGCTGTCCTGGCGTAGCCGACATCGTCTTGATGCCTGAGACTTCCAGGATATTCCTGCGCTTCTGAGTGTGGTCTAGTCGGTAGCGCCCCGTGTGGTACTGCTCACTGTCATATTCCACGTCGCCGCGTGCGCTGGGGATATATACGTCGCAGTAGAAGCTATCGGTACCCGCAAACTCCCACAGGCGCTCGGGGACCTTGACCTCTTGGTTTGCGACTACGCGACGAATCCCCCTCCCGCCTTCTGACTTTGGAAGGACAAGGGCACTGCAGAGCATGATTTCCTTAGGCGACGCCGCACGCCCAACGACATAACGCAGCGCCCGGCGTGCCTGCTTTACGCCATAGGCTCCTGGGGCTTGGTCGAGGAAACCCGCAATCGACTCAGGCGTTGTGAGCGCGTCATGCTGACCCGTGTATCCGCGACCAGAATCGCCAATAGAGAAGAGGCCGCACAGGTAGTCGCCGATTTCCACGGTCTCCCGCAATGATTTTCCAGCCGCCATCTGCAAAAACGTGAATTCGGGGGAACTCACGAGATTGGAGCCGAAGAGCTCATAGAACGAACCCGGTGGTAACACGCCGCTCCATCGGTGCGTCACCAGGCTTCGCTGATTACGCACCGAATCGGAATCGCACACCAAAACGTGTAACGGTCGTCTCTCAGAGTAGTCAAAGGGCAGCGCATCACCGCGCACCTCGCGCATGTTGGCGCTTGAAAACGAAAGGCTCTGGCAGGGGCTCACAGACGGGACCGCCTCGTTAGAGGTCTTGGTCAGCCAATATCTCAAAGCAGATTCATGGCACAGAACGATGCTCATCTCAACCCCCTCCACGTTTGTTGGCTGAGAATAGCGCGCAGAGGCCAAGCACGTGTTTGAGACGCTTGCATCAAACTGACGCAGCAGGTGGCGGGAGAGAATCGTCGTGATGATAGTGTGAATGCCAAGATAGTTTACGTGCGAAGGAAGTTCAGAAAGTTCGCAAGAGAACCTGCCAGCATCACAGGCAACGCCTACGGGTGTCTTTTTCCCTGGGCTCTGGGACTGCCCCTGGGGCTGTCGTTTCCAAAATGACGGTTGGTGGCAGTTTTTGGCAAAACCCTTATGTGGTACCGGCGAAGTTACAAATCGCTGACCTGCGGTTTCCCGGGACACAAGACATCCGATACTCCGAGGGTTCCCGTTAAACTGCCACCAACCGTAAAAACGTGCCATGAAGCACGCTCTACCCTATCCCAGGAAGCGGACCTCGGGCTCGAGGCGCACGCCAAACTGGCGCTCGACCTCGTCCTGCACGTGAGCGATAACCGCGCGTACGTCCGCAGCGGTAGCGCCACCCAGGTTCACGACAAAGCCCGCGTGCTTCTTCGAGACAGCTGCCCCACCAACTTGGTATCCGCGAAGGCCCGCGTCGGTCACAAGCTTGCCCACGAAATACCCCTCGGGACGCTTGAACGTAGAGCCAGCGCTGGGAAGCTCAAGCGGCTGCTTCTCCTCGCGCCGACGCGTGAGGTCGTCCATGGTCTCGCGAATCTTCTCTGGGTCACCGCGATCAAGGTCAAAGGTCGCAGAGAGCACAACCATGCCCTCATCGGCAATTCGACTGTGACGGTACCCCAGGTCAAGCTCGTCAACGGGGATAGTCTCCTCGTGGCCGTCCTGATGCAGCACTTGCACGCTCTTGAGGACGTCGGCCATGCAGCCACCGTACGCACCGGCGTTCATGAAGCAGGCGCCGCCAATGGAGCCAGGAATTCCACATGCAAACTCAAGCCCAGAAAGGCCCAGCTCACAAGCCATCTCGGAGGCCTCGCGCAGAGTTACGCCGGCCTGGCACCGCATCTCGTCGTCATCGACGCTCACGCCCACGAGTCCGTCAGCAACCGCAACAATCACGCCGCAGTACCCCTCGTCGGCCACGAGAAGATCCGAGCCACGGCCCAGCACAAAGTGGGGCACGCCCGCCTGCTCGCAAGCGTCAATAACATCGTGGACCTCGTCAAAGTCCTCAGGAATCACAAAGAGGTCGGCGGGACCGCCAATCTTGAACGACGTGTGCTCGCTCATGGGCTCGTTCACAAGGACGTTGTCCTCGCCGACAATCGAGCGAAGCTTCCAGGCGAGCGGCTGCAAGTGGTCGTCGCCGGTACTGCCACTTTCTGACATCTTGCTCCTCAGTTTGGGTTTTGCGCGCTGCATGCACGCGCTTGGCTCTTGAGTATAGCAAGGTGGGCTACGATGCTGGATGTTGTGCGCATGCCTTCATCCTGCGCTTACACTCCCGACACCACAAACACGGAAGGCCGTTCCGCATGTCATTCCAAAAGCGCTGGCTGCCCATCCTCCTCGCAGGGATCTTCGTCGTTGCCATGGTTGGCGCCTCGGTGCTCGTAGGCTCGCCCGAGGTCCTCTTCCCCGAGATGACCGCCATCCTCTGTGGCGCGTGGATCCAGCCCAAGCAGGCCTGGAACGTCAACCGGCCGCGCATGCTCGTGCTCATGACCACCGGCGCCGTCTTTGGCCTGGTCATGAACCTCGCCTTCCCCGGCATCCCGTTGCCCGTCCGCGCGGTCATCGGCTACGCCTTCTGCGCCCTGTGTATGAACATCGCCGGCGCCGACATGACCCCCATGCTCTCGGCGGCCATCCTGCCCATGCTCCTGGGCACCGACTCCTGGATCTATCCCCTGTCGGTCTTCGTGCTGGTGGCGCTCGTTGAGGTGGGCCAGGTTGCGCTTGAGCGCGTGGGCCTGCGCGAGCCAATCGAGTACCAGCCCTTCCGTCTCCCCGCAGAGCAGGCTCTTGCCTCCTGGGCCCGCCGACTGGGCGTCTTCGCGCTGTTCGCAGTGCCCGCCTACGCCACCGGCAACCTCTTTCTCGCGGTTCCGCCGCTGCTCGTGGCCTACACCGAGCTCACCCGCCCCGACTTCACGCTGCGTCTGCGCCCGTGGCGGGCCTGGGCGGTGCTCGCCATCGCGGGCGTCATTGGCACGCTGGCGAGAGATGCCGTGGGCATGCTCGGCGCGCCCAGCCCTCTCGTGGCCGCGTTTGCCTTTGCGGCGCTGGTGCTTGCCTGGAACGGTCTGCGCACCTGGATGCCGCCAGCGGGCGCCGTGGTGCTTCTCGCCTTTCTTGTGCCCTGGTCAAGCCCCTGGATCTATGCCGTGGAGGTCGCACTGGGTGCTGCGGTGTGGGTGTGCGCCGCGCTCGTCCTCTTCCCGGGCATTCGTCCCACGTTTGCCGACAAGGACAAGGGCTCCATCTCCGACGCTCCCCAGGAGAGCGCCCAGGCATAGCCCCTGCGGCACGCATGCCGCTTGCAAGCTCCTTCGCAAGTGCTATAGTTCCTCTGACAGTTTCAGGGCGGGGTGAGATTCCCCACTGGTGGTGACGCGCAACCGCGCGAAGTCCGCGACCCGCTAAAAAGGCGGTTGACCTGGTGAGATTCCAGGACCAACGGTTACAGTCCGGATGGAAGAAACGGAGAAGCCACCATGGCACCCACTTCATCGCGCAACGCAAGCCACTCCACGCACGAGGCCTCGGACTGGGGCACCCGACGCATCGCGGTCACCGCGCTTCTCTGCGCCATGGCCGCCATCTGCACGCTGCTGCTTGAGTTCCCCATCCTGCCAGGCGTCACGTGGCTCAAGTACGACCCCTCGGGCATCGTTGCGCTCATCGCCGGCTTTGCTTTTGGGCCAGCCACGGGCGCCGTGGTCTCGGTCATCCCGTACCTCGTGCACGTAACCACGGCGAGCGGCGTCTACGGCATGATCATGGCCGTACTGGCAACGTTCTCGCTGGTCATGCCCGCGTCCCTCATCTACCGACGCAACCGCACCATGCGCGGCGCGGTGCTCGGGCTGGTGACGGGCGGCGTGGTGTGCCTGGCGGCATGCATCGTGGGCAACCTCATCGTGACCCCCTTCTACACCGGCATGCCGCTCGACGCCGTTATTGCCCTCATCGTACCGGCGCTGCTGCCCTTCAACCTCATCAAGATTGCCATCAACTGCGCCGTCTTCGCCTTCATCATGAGGCCCGCCTTCAAGGCCATGGGCGTCGAGGTGCCGGGCAACGCGAAAGACGCCCGCTAGATGCCACAGGAGGCCGCAGAGAACAGCGCCGCAGGCGCGGACACCATCGTCTCGCTCGCACACGTGACGCTTACGTACGATGACGTGCGGGCACTCGATAACGTGTCGCTGGAGGTGCGCCGTGGAGAGCGCCTCTGCGTCCTGGGGGCCAACGGTTCGGGAAAGTCGACGCTTGCCTCGGTTGTCTGCGGGCTTCTCGCACCAGACTCGGGCGAAGTCACGCTTGTGGGCGAGAAGGTCTTCGCCAACGGTGCCGCAGACTTTGACGCCTACCGCCGGGCGCGGCGCAAGCTGGGGCTGGTCTTCCAGAACCCGGAGGACCAGATCGTGACCAGCGTGGTCGAGGAGGACGTTGCCTTTGGCCCCGAGAACCTGGGACTCCCGCCCGAGCGAATCGAGCATCTCGTCCGCCGCGAGCTGCGCCGCGTTGCCATGGAGCGCTACGCCAAGGCAGACCCGGCGCGACTCTCCGGCGGGCAGCGCCAGCGCGTGACCATCGCTGGCGCGCTTGCCATGGAACCCCGCGTGCTGGTGCTCGACGAGCCCTCGTCCTCGCTCGACGTACGCGGGCGGCGCTCTGTCATGAAGGTGGTCGAGAAGCTCCGTGGCGTGGGATGCACCGTCATCCACGTGACCCACTTCATGGACGAGGCGCTCGCCGCAGACCGCGTGGTGGTGCTCGACCACGGGTGCATAGCCCTGGCAGGAACGCCGCGGGAGGTCTTCTCGCACGTAGAGGAGGTGCGCGGGCTTGGCCTCGAGGAGCCCTTTGCGGGAATCCTCTCCTCGCAGCTGCGCGAGCGCGGGCTGGACGTCACCTGGACCTGCGACGAAGATGTCCTTCTCGCCAATCTGTCGAGAAGGACGTACGGCGTGAGCGCCGCGGCCGTCATCGCACCAGCAGCCGCCGCTCCTGCCGCAGCGCCCGTTGTGCACGTCGGGAGCGTGCACTTCTCCTACGAGCAGTCCCGCCGGCGGCGTCGAGCGAGTACCGTGCCAGCCGCGCTAGACGGCGTGACGATCGATGTCCCGCGCAGGTCGCACGTGGTGCTCGTGGGGCAGACGGGCTCCGGCAAGTCAACGCTCCTGCGCCTCATCGCGGCGCTCGAGGTGCCTGACCAGGGAAGCATCGAGGTCGACGGCATCCCCACGGCAGACCGTCGGCGCAGACGCCAGCTTCATGGCCGCGTGGGCTACGTGATGCAGCGCCCCGAGCGGCAGCTCTTCGCCGAGACCGTGGCGCAGGACGTGGCCTATGGCCCCACCAACCTTGGGCTTTCCCCCAACGAAGTCGACGCGCGTGTGAGGCGTGCGCTTGACCTCGTGGGTCTTGCTGGCAAGGATGGCGCGTCGCCCTTCCAGCTCTCGGGCGGCCAGCAGCGGCTCTGCGCGCTTGCCGGCATCCTCGCCATGGAGCCGGGCATTCTCGTACTGGACGAGCCGACCGCCGGCCTTGACCCACGTGGCCGTCGCAACCTGCGCCGCATCCTCGACAGCCTGAACGACGCTGGCACGGCGCTCGTCGAGGTCACGCACGCCATGGAGGACGCCGCTCGCGCAGACCTCGTGGTTGTGCTCGACGGCGGACGCGTTGCGCTCGAGGGTACGCCGGCGGAGGTCTTCTCACCAGACAACGCGGAGAAGCTCCACGACATGGGGCTGGGCATCCCCCAGTCGCTCGCGTTCGCACGGGCCGTCGAGGAGGCCGGGGGCGCCCACCTTGGCAACCCGCTCACCAACGATGCCCTGGCAGACGCCATTGCCCGCGCGGCTGGCGCGGCCGACAAGCCCAGCGCTCCTTGCGCGGCCGGTACGCCCGTAACAGCCGACGGGAGGGACGAGTAGCCATGGCACTTCGCATCTCCGTGGGCCAGTACTACGCCGCCGACTCCCCCATCCACCGGCTCGACCCCCGCACCAAGGCGGCCTGCGCCCTGGCGCTCATAATCGCCACGTTCTTCGTGCACTCGCCGCTTGGGCTGGCAGCACTTGTGGCCTGCGTGCTCGCTCTGCTCGCGGCGGCGCGCGTCCCAGCGGGCGAGGTCCTCTCGTCCGTGCGGGGCGTGCTCTGGGTGCTTCTCATGCTTGCGATCTTTAACCTGCTGCTCATCCGCGACGGCAACGTGCTTCTCGCCGCAGGACCCATCACGATAACCACGAGCGGCGCCTGGTCCGCCATGCTCTACCCCGTGCGCGTGTTCTCGGCCATCGTTGTGGGGGCGGTGCTGCTGCTCACGACCACTCCCACGGAGCTGAGTGACGCCTTCGACGCCGTATGCTCGCCGCTCACGCGAGTAGGACTTCCCGGCCACGAGCTGGCCATGGTCTTCTCGCTCATGCTGCGTTTTATACCAACGCTGGCTAACGACGCCTCGGCCATCGTGGATGCGCAGGTCGCACGAGGGGGCGAGGCGTTGCACGGCAGCCCGGCCAAGCGCCTGCGCGCGGTGGGCTCGGTGCTCGTGGCGCTCATGGCAAGTTCGATGCACCATGCGGACGACCTCGCCCGTGCCCTCGACGCCCGATGCTATGAGAGCGGAGGGACGCGCTCGCACTGGCACCCGCTTCGCTTTGGCACACGTGATGCCGTGGCCTTTGCGGCCACGGCAGCCCTAGTCGCCCTACTCGTCACACTGGGATGAGACGAAGGGAGTTTCCCTTTGTCTCATCGGATGAAGTTCATCCAGCTGCCACCTTCGACCTCTGGCGCAGGCACGCCGGCAGCGCGTCCCGCCTCGATGCTCTTGAGCAGCCATGCCATGTTGCGCCCCAGGTTTCGCATGGTCTTCATGCCCTCGATGTCCAGCGCGGCCTCGCCGGTCTTGGCACCGTAGACCATGTTCCAGTACGAGGAGCCCACGGTGATCATGTTGGCGATGCCAAAGTACTTGTTCATCACATCGAACGTCGAAGAGCAACCGCCACGGCGCGCCACGGTCACGCAGGCGCTGGGCTTAAAGGCAAACTGGCCGCTCTCGCTGTAGAAGACGCGGTCGAGGAAGGACAGCACGCGCCCGGCGGGATGTGCGTAGTAGACGGGCGTGCCAAAGACAAAGCCATCCGCCTCTGCGGCCTTCGCGACGAACTCGTTCACGCCGTCGTCGTCAAAGACGCAACGGCCAAGCTTGGAGCACTTGCCACAGCTCACGCAATCGCGCGCAGGTGCGAGCGGCAGGTGGTAGACCTCGGAGTCTATGCCCTGCTTGGCAAGCGTGCGGCTCACCTCAGCCAGAGCGATACCGGTATTTCCCTCCGGGCTAATGCCTCCGTTAAGCATGAGGACCCTCATCTGGCTCCCTCTCTCAAATGAGACAAGGGGACTGTCCCCTTGTCTCAAGGGGACTGTCCCCTTGTCTCAAGGGGACTGTCCCCTTGTCTCATTCGAGCGTACCATTCTTGGCGGGAGGGATTGCAATGGCTGATCAGTCCACGTTCTTCGCTATCGTCTCGAGGATGAAATACATCGAGCGCTGGGCGCTCATGCGCAGCGCCCGTCCGGAGAACCTCTCGGAGCATTCGCTCGAGGTGGCGACCATCTCGCACTGCCTGGCTACGCTGGGCAACGTCCGCTACGGACGCACGCTCGATGCCGAGAAGACCGCACTCATCGGCCTCTTCCACGACACAACCGAGATTGTGACGGGAGACATGCCCACGCCGGTGAAGTACGCCAACCGCGGCATACGCGACGCCTACAAGGACGTGGAGAGGAGCGCCGAGGACACCCTGCTCGATACGCTGCCGGCAGACCTGCGCCCCACGTACGAGGCAATCTTTAGAGGAGACCCCACAGACGAGAACGACGTCTACCTGCGTCGGCTTGTCAAGGCGGCCGACAAGATTTCCGCCCTCATCAAGTGCATCGACGAGGACCAGTCTGGCAATGCCGAGTTCAAGACCGCGGAGGAGAGCATCCGCGCAAAGGTCGGCAAGATGGCGGCGCAGATGCCAGAGGTCGCGGACTTTGTCGCGGAGTTTCTTCCGAGCTACGGAAAGACCCTCGACCAGCTGCTCTAGGGGCAGCTGACGCCGGGGCGCGGGCCACGCCGCCGCCCCGGAACGCGCGTCACTCTCGCCTACTCCACGACCACCGGCACAAACTGGTAGGTGTGGCAGTCCACGTAGCCTCGGTTGGTAAGGCGCAAGTCGGGGATGCAGGCCAGCGAGAGCAGCGCCATGGTCATGAACGGCGAGGGCATCATGCAGCCCATCTTTACCCAGGCAGCCTCGGCGCCACGCACCTCCTCGGCAACCTCCTCCACACTCTTGGGGCTCATGAGGCCCAAGATGGGCAGTTTGACCTGACCGAGCACCTTGCCGTCGGCAACGGCCACCTCTCCGCCGCCGCAGTCCACGAGCAAGCTCGCCGCAAGGGCCATGTCCTCATCGTTATCGCCAATGACCAGCAGGTTGTGAGCGTCGTGGGCCACGGTCTGGGCGAGGGCCCCGTGGATGCCAAAGCCCTTGGCGAAGCCGTAGGCAAAAGAGCCCGTGTTGTGGTGCCGCTCGAAGACAAAGGCTTTGAGGATGTCGTTCTCGGGCGAGCACTCCAGGCAGCCGTCGACCACGGGCACCTCGAGGTTCTCCTCCTTTGTGATGGTGGATCCCGCGCTCGAGGTCATCACGCGCACCAGGGCGCGGTCACCTGCGACAGGAAAGCCGTCGGCGTGCACAGCGGGGATGTGGAAGGTTTCGGGCTTGATGTCGACGGCAACGTGCATGGAGTTGAACATGAAGTTGGGCCAGGGATAGGGCTCCGGCGAGAAGAATACCGCGCCGTCCTTTGCCACAAGCTCGCCGTCGATGAAGGTGTGCGTCACGCGGAAGTCCTTGAGGTCCTCGAGAATCACGAGGTCGGCGCACTTGCCCGGCGTCACGGAGCCAAGGTCGCGCGACATCCCAAAGCAGTCGGCCACGTTGATCGTGACCATCTGGATTGCCGAGACGGGGTCGATGCCAAAGCCCACGGCCTTGCGCAGGATTCGGTCGAGGTGCCCCTCGGACACGAGGGTCTCGGGGTGGTTGTCGTCTGAGACGAGATTCACGTGGCGCGTGTCGATGTCGTTCTCGGTGATAACGTGCGCCAGCTCCTCGAGGTTCTGCCAGGCGGAGCCCTCGCGCAGCTGTGCGTACTGCCCCAGGCGAAGCTTCGCGAGCGCCACCTCGCGCGTGATGGACTCGTGGCAGCACGAGATTCCGGAGGCGATGTATGCGTTTAGCTGGCGGTCCGTATCAGGGACGGTGAAGTGGCCGGTCAGGGTCTTGTCGGCCCTGAGCGTCTCGTCCATCTCGGAGAGCGGGCCCTCGTCACAGGAAAGGACGCCGGGGTCGTTCATCATCTCGCCGAGGCCAACCACCGAGTCCCAACCCATTGTCTCGCGGATGTCCTTGGCATCAATCTTCGAACCGGTATCCTCAAAGCCCGGCACGGCGGGCACACAGGAACCAGGCGTCACCATGCACTTGAGCGGCACGCGCTCCGAGTCACGGACGAGCTCCTCGAGCGCGGGGAGGCCGGCGACGTTCATGGCCTCGTGGGGATCCCAGTAGATGCCGGTCGTGCCGTGGGGTACCACGGCACGGGCGTACTCGGAGGGGCCAACCATTGCCGACTCCACGTGGATGTGTCCGTCCATGAAGCCCGGCGCCACGTAGCGCCCGGCGGCGTCGATGACGGTGGTCTTCTCGCCAATGCAGTGCTCGGCGGTATGGCCGCCAATGCCCAGGTAGGCGATGCGCCCGGCGGCAATGGCGATGTCTGCGTCCTCGAGGACCTCGTGGGTGGTGACGCTCACCAGCCGGGCGTGGCGAATGACGAGGTCAGCGGGCTCCTGGCCCTGGGCCACGCGGATGAGCGTACGGTTGCATTCCCACAGCGGACTCTTGCAGAAGCGATTGAGCATGACAGCCCCTCTCGACACCCGACTATTAAATTGTCAAAACGTTAGCAGCCCTGCGTTGCGGTGCGGCAACAATTCTGCGAGCGGCAGGCAACGGCTTGCCTGAAGCGTAAGGCGCTCACTGGGGCAGGAATGTGTGTCGCGCGCAGGTCGATACAGATTCGTGCCACGAATGTGTATCGACGCAAGCTGCCGAGAACCGCTAACCAATCGGGATTTGCAGAATCACTCTCTGGCGCGAACCTCGCTGCACTGTCTACGCGTACCCGTTTAGCGAGAAGAGAGAAGCCCCTTGACCTGGGAGGGCAGCTTGGACACAACGTCCTGCGCCGCGCTTCCAACGTCCTTGGCAACGTCACGCGCAGCGTCGGCGGCATCCCCAAGGGCATCCGTTAGACCGTCGAGGTCGATGCTCTCATCGGTACCGGAGCCCGCGGTCGTGCCGCTCGAGGGGGCACTGCTCGAAGTGGCGCCACCCGAGGTAGCAGCGCCGCTCGAGCTGCCTGCGGTCACGCTCGAGACGGCGTCGCTCACGCAGCTCGACACCACGGCAAAGACGATGAGAGCCACCAAGGCCCCTACGAGCACGAGCGTAATGCGCTTGAGGTTGGGACCGCGATGCGCGCCCCGGCCGTCGGCACCAGCGGCGCCGCCGTAGCCATAGCCGTAGTAGCTCGTCTGCGAGGGCGAGGGCACGGCGTTTCGCACGGACGCCGCAGCCTGACGCGGCGCCGGAGCGGTGCGGGAGGCTGCGGGCGGAGCATACACGGTGGCGTCCGGGTCGGCCCCGCCCCCGGCGTTGGCGCTGGGCCCTACATACACCGTTGCGTCCGG
>ERZ773013.236-NODE-236-length-34825-cov-7.177135_pt1 | contig 34825 bp, 31 predicted proteins | sample MGYA00511670_ERZ773013 | MGnify/ENA primary metagenome ERZ773013 (study PRJEB29015, sample SAMEA2738120) | human oral metagenome | biome: human oral; feature: human-associated habitat; material: saliva | place: China | collected 2257 ... | reverse complement strand
CAGTCCATCTGTTACCTTCACTAGATTGTTGTTGTGTGGTGACTCGCATGCTATCAGACAGGTTCAGCTGGACTTTTCCCCTTAGGTGTTCAAGTTGATAGTACAGTCGGCACAACAAAGGAGATTGATTTGAGCAAGTTTCTTGACCAAATGAAGGAAAAGGCGAAGAGCGATCTGAAGACCATCGTTCTTCCTGAGGGTGAAGATCCCCGTACCATCGAGGCAGCCAAAGAGATCATCAAGGAGGGCCTCGCAAAGCTCATTATCCTCGGCGATCCGAACAAGATCAAGGTCGACGGCACTAAGGTTATCGACCCGGTCACCTCTGACAAGCATGAGAAGTACGCGCAGGACTTCGCTGAGCTGCGCAAGAAGAAAGGCGTCACCCTTGAACAGGCGCGCGAGCAGATGAATGACTTCACCTACTTCGGCACGATGATGGTCAAAGAGGGGGATGCCGACGGCCTCGTGTCCGGTGCCTGCCACTCCACCGCTAATACCCTGCGTCCGGCCCTGCAGATCCTGAAGACCGCCCCGGGTACCAAGCTCGTCAGCGCTTTCTTCATTATGTGCACCAAGAAGCCGGAGTACGGCGACAATGGCACCCTCCTGTTTGCAGACTGCGGCCTCAACATCGATCCAGATGCCGAACAGCTCTCTGAGATCGCGCTGGCCTCCGCCAACTCCTGGAAGCGCTACATAGGCTCCGATCCTAAGGTCGCTATGCTCTCCTTCTCCACGATGGGCTCCGCCAAGGGCGACGTGCCTGAGAAAGTTCAGGAAGCTACGAAGCTCGTAAAAGAGAAGGATCCTTCTATTGCGCTCGACGGCGATCTTCAGCTCGATGCCGCAATCGTCGAGCCCGTTGCAAAGCTCAAAGCACCGAAGTCCACGGTCGCCGGCCACGCAAACGTCCTGATCTTCCCGGATCTGGAAGCCGGCAATATCGGCTACAAGCTCGTCCAGCGCTTCGGAGACGCTGAGGCCTACGGCCCGATCCTGCAGGGCATCGCCCGCCCGGTCAACGACCTCTCCCGTGGTTGCTCCGCTTCCGATATCGTGGGCGTCGTCGCAATCACCGCGGTTCAGGCACAGATGATGGACTAGTACGCGCTCACACACATACATTGAATACGATCAAAGGGACCGAGGAGTTCAAACTCCCCGATCCCTCTTTTAGCACCTATAGTCCTTCGAACTAGCTCTTAGGATGCGGGCCTGCAGCCCTGACTTCCGGTTTCATGTTCGGATAGCGCTTGTTCGCGTTGTCCTCAAACATGCCGGCGAGCTTGTTGGCCTGCTTGTCGTAAGCGTCCTTGTCTTTCCAGGTATCACGCGGGTTCAGAACTTCGCTCGGGACATTCTCGATGGACTGCGGGACATCGACGTTGAAGACTGGATCATGGACAAACTCAGTGTTCTCGATGGAGCCATTGAGCGCTGCAGTGACCATCGCTCTCGTGTAACGCAGCCCCATACGGTGTCCCACACCGTAGGGGCCACCGGTCCAGCCGGTGTTCACGAGATAGACTCTCGTGTTGAACTTCTCCATCCTCTCGCCGAACATATCGGCGTAGAGCATAGGGTCGAGCGGCATGAACGGCTCGCCGAAGAGCGTCGAGAAGGTCGGGGTCGGCTCCGTGATGCCACGCTCGGTGCCTGCGACCTTGGAGGTGAAGCCGGAGATGAACTGATACATTGCGGCATCCTTGCCCAGCTTCGAGATCGGAGGAAGCACACCGAAGGCGTCAGCAGTCAGAAAGATCACGACCGAAGGAGGATTACCGGTGCCGGCAGGATCGGAGTTGTTGATGTAGTTGATCGGATAGGCGACACGGGTGTTCTGGGTATAGCGGGAATCGCTGTAGTCAGCTACGCGCTTGTCGTCGAGCACGACGTTCTCACAGACAGAACCGAAGCGGATCGCATTGAAGATGTCCGGCTCGGTCTTCGGGGTGATATCGATGCACTTGGCGTAGCAGCCGCCCTCGAAGTTGAAGACGTCGTCGTCGGTCCAGGCGTGCTCATCGTCGCCCACGAGCACACGGGAAGGATCTGCGGACAGCGTAGTCTTGCCGGTGCCGGACAGGCCGAAGAAGACGCACGTGTCACCGGTCTTCGGGTCCTTGTTGACTGAAGAGTGCATCGGCAGCACGTGGTTCTCCTTGACCGTGAGGTAGTTCATCACAGAGAAGACGGACTTCTTGATCTCACCGGAGTAGCGAGTACCCATGATGAGGATGATGCGCTCATGGAAGTTGATAACGATGGCGGCCTCAGAGTTGGTACCGTCCGTAGCCGGGTCAGCCTTTAGGGTCGGTGCCGCAAGGACGGTGAAGTCAGGCTTGCCGTAGTTTCTGAGCTCATCTGCGGTCGGTCTCACCAAGAGCTGGTGCACAAAGAGCGCCTGGCTGGCGAGTTCGGTAACCACGAGGAACTTTCTCGAATACTTTCTGTCAGCACCTGCCATAGCGTGGGTGACGAAGATATCCTCGCCGGAGAGATGGTCAACCATCTTCTGCTTCAGGTGGTCGTACTTCTCAGAGCTGATGGGCACGTTGACAGAGCCCCACGCGATATCGTCATGTACATCCGGGGTGTCGACGATAGATCGATCGTGGGGGGAGCGTCCGGTGTACTTACCGGTCTTGACTCTCACCGCACCCGTTGAGGTGAGGATTCCTTCGTCCCGCTTGATAGCCTCTTCAACAAGTATCGGTGTCGGCGCGTCTGCCAACACGGTACCCTCCGTATGAATACCCAATTGAGTGAGCTCATTTGAACACATTGTTTTCTACCTCTTTCCAACCAATGTCTTCTGCGGAGCATTCCATTGCCATAGTAAATCCTACTAAAACGTTTCACCATCTTCGTAATTATTAACACAACGTAAGCAAATGAGGAAATTTAATTGTTAGCCTTGCGGCGGATATTAAACGTGCTAAGGGGGATATATTTTACTTAACCACCGAATAGTGAGTCGGTGGAATTGCAACCTCTGACAGCTCAAGGAGGTCAGTATGTCTCAAACTACTATCCAATCAGATCATGTCACAGCTACCCTCGATTCCAAGGGGGCACAGCTGGTAAGCCTACAATTGAACGGGACGGAATATCTTTGGCAGCGCGATGAGAGATGGTGGGGGCGTTCTGCCCCGATCCTGTTCCCGATCGTGGGCGTCTTGAAGGATGATACCGCGACCTCAGCGCAGGGCGATATCCATCTCACCCGACATGGGTTTGCCCGTGATATGGAGCATGAGCTCGTCGAAAAAGACAAGAATATGGTGCATTACCGAGTGATCTCCACACCGGAGACCCGTGAGGCCTTCCCTTATAACTGGATGCTCGAGATGACCTACGAGATCGTCAATGGCGTCTTCAGCCAGACTTACACGGTGACCAATACTGGAAGCGTCAAGCTCCCCTTCACCCTGGGTGGGCACCCGGCTTTCAATGTCCCGGTCCGGAAGACCGATGAGACCTTTGACGACTACGAGCTGAAATTCAGCAAACCTTTTGATATCAAAACCGTAAGCATCAATGCCGATGGCATCCACAACTTCAAGAAGGTGGTGACCCTGGTGGAGCACAGCGACACGCTACCGCTCTCCCATGACCTCTTTGAGAAGTATCTGACCCTCACCTTTGAGAGCGTGCCGGGCAGCACCGTCAAACTCGAGGGCAAGAAGAGCCAGCACGGCGTCGAGCTTCACTTTGAGGGTTTCCCTTATCTCGGGGTATGGTCCGCTGAGCATAAGGCGCCCTTCGTAGCAGTTGAACCTTGGGTCGGCGTTGCCGATTGTGAGGACGACGACGGAGTGTTCGAGCACAAGCGCGGCATCCTCACGCTCGATCCTCGCCAGAAGCTGAGCCGTACCTTTACGATCCGTCCATTCTAATGCGGTAGGTGTACTCGCACAGCTCTAACGTTTAAGGCTCCGCCGTTCAGATGAACGGCGGAGCCTTCGTTGTTGCTCAGTCACTCTATCGAAGTATCTTACTTTGAGAGCAGCTCCTCGACGTCGAGGGCGATCATGAGCTCCTCGTTGGTCGGGACAACCAGGACCTTGACGGAAGAATCATCCGCGGAGATGATGCGCGGATCATCGCTTCTAACGGCGTTTTTCCTGTCGTCGAGCTTCACACCAAACCAAGCGAGCTGATCCACGATACCCTTACGCATCGTGTCGGAGTTTTCGCCGATACCCGCGGTGAAAACCATCGTGTCGAAACCGTGCATGGATTGCGCCATCTCGGCGATCAGCTGACTCGTGCGGTAATAGAACATCTCGAGCGCCATCTGGCAGTTCTTGTTGCCCTCAGCGGCGCCCTTCTCGATGTCGCGGGAGTCGGAGGAGACACCGGAAAGCGCGAGCAGGCCAGACTGCTTGTTCATCATCGTATCGACCTGGTCGACCGTGTAGTGGCCCTCCCGTTCGAGGTAGCAAACCGTTGCCGGGTCAATGGTGCCGCAGCGGGTACCCATGATCAGGCCGTCGAGCGGGGTCAGGCCCATCGTGGTGTCCATGGAGTGACCATCCTGAATCGCGCACAGGGAAGCGCCGGAGCCTAAGTGGCAGCTCACGAGCTGGTGGACGTCACCGTTCAGGAACTTTGAAGTCTCTCTCCAGATGTAGCGGTGAGAGGTGCCATGTGCACCGTACTTGCGGATGTGGAACTTGTCAACCACGTCACGCGGCAACGCATAGCGGTAGGCCTTCTCAGGCATGTTGTAGTGAAAGGCGGTGTCCGTCACGATCACATTGCCGATGTTCGGGAACATCCTGTGGCAGATGTCGATAACGTCAGCTTCTGCATAGTTGTGAAGCGGCGCCAGAAGTGCTACCTCGCGGACCCAACCCAGCGTCTCGTCGGTTACGACCTTGGACTCTGGGAAGTACCAGCCGCCCTGAACGACGCGATGGCCGATGCCGCCGATCTTGTTCGCATCGATATCGGCATCCTTCAGGATCTGAAAGACGTGCTTGACTGCGACCTCATGGTTCGGAAGTGCAACTTCTAACTTTTGCTTCTCGCCGCCGTTTTCCTCATGGCCGATAAAGGAACCGTCGATACCGATACGCTCACAGTTGCCCTTGGCAAAAACCTTGCGGGTCTTGGTGTCAAGCAGCTGATATTTGAGCGATGAGCTGCCAGCGTTGATTACGAGTACAAGCATCCAATCTCCTTCATGCTAAGTCTGTGCTGATAGCCTTGCCTCACGTGTACCCCCATTCCAAGAGTAATTGTCCTTGGAAGAGGGTAAGCGGCCATAACCACTAGACTACTATATAGTGTGGGTAGGTGACGTCTAGAATACGTAAACGTTGGAATAATAAAAGACTCTCCCTCACCTGTGAGGGTGAGGGAGGGTTAGGGTAAATAGGGCATCTTGGAAAAGGGGTAATCAGATACCGTCCAAAAGAAACGTCGTTTTGCATTATGGAGGTGCTTATATGGCGCGTGTTTTCAACTTTAATCCCGGCCCGGCTGCCATGCCTTTGAGTGTATTGAAGGAGGCACAGTCCGAATTCGTGGAATACAAAGACACCGGCATGAGTGTTCTTGAGATGAGCCATCGCTCTCCAGAGTTTGAGGCGATCAACAATGACGCCGAGGCAACGCTGCGACGTGTCTACGGCATTCCCGATACCTACGCGGTGCTCTTCCTCTCCGGTGGCGCAACCCTACAGTTTGCAGGCATCCCGATGAACCTGATGTTCCACCGCCACGCAGGCTACCTGATCGCAGGCAACTGGTCTGAGAAGGCCTACGAAGAGGCCAAGAAGTATGGGCAGGTCGATGTGCTGGCGTCCACCAAGGACACCCACTTTGACCGCTACCCCCGCCTGAGTAGCCCCATCGATCAGGATCTCGACTACGTCTATATCTGCCAGAACGAGACCGTGTATGGGTCGATGGCAAAAAAGCTCCCCCAGGGTGGAGAAGTCCCTCTGGTCTCCGACATCTCAAGCATGTTCTTGGCCTGCCCGCTTGATATCTCCGAATATGGACTCCTCTATGCGGGCGCCCAGAAGGCGGGCGGCCCGGCAGGCGTCACCGTCATCATCGTCCGCAAGGACCTGATTGAGAACGGCCCGGCACGCGCCGATATCTGCCCCAACTACATGGATTTCAAGAAGCAGGCTGCGAAGCACTCGATGCTCAACACCCCGAACACCTTCGGTATCTACCTGTGCGGCAAAGTCTTCCACTGGATTGAAGACACCGGCGGCCTGGTGGAGCGTGAAAAGGCCAACTGGAAAAAGGTCAATACCCTTTACGACTACCTCGATCACAGCAAGCTCTTCCGCGGCCTCATAGTACCGCAGGATCGCTCCATCTCCAACGTCGTATTCACGACCGACAACAAGGATCTGGATGCCGAGTTCATCGAAGGCGCCAACGAGCGTGGCATGGTCGGCGTCAAGGGCCACCGTATCCTCGGCGGCATGAGAGCCTCCTGCTACAACGCAGTATCCCAGAAAGCGGTGGATACCCTGGTCGCCTACATGGCAGATTTCGAGAGGCACAACGCCTAAAGGAGTTGTTAGTAGATGCATTACGTAAAAGTGATCGACAATATCGCAAAGAGCATCACCCGCGACGGGGTCGCTGAGCTAGGTGAGGAATACGAGAAGACCGACGATCTCGAGAGAGCGGATGCCATTCTCGTCCGTGCTTCTGATATCCACGATCTCAAGTTTGGTCCAAATCTTTTGGTTGTCGCCCGTTCCGGTGCCGGCGTCAACAATATCCCGCTTGAGAAGTGTGCCGAGAGGGGTATCGTCGTCTTCAACGCTCCGGGCGCCAACTCAAACGCCGTCAAGGAACTCGTGGCTGGCCTCATCCTCACAAACTCCCGTGACACCTGGGACGGTATGAACTGGGTCATCGACCACAGGAATGATCCGAATGTCGTCAAGGACGCCGAAAAGAACAAGAAGGCCTTCGTAGGCCAGGAAGTGATCGGACGCACGGTCGGCGTGATCGGCTTGGGCGCCGTCGGCTCGAAGGTCGCCAACGCCCTCGTCGCCCTCGGTATGGATGTCTACGGCTATGACCCCTACCTCTCCGTTGAGCACGCCTGGCAGCTCGACCGTGCAGTCAAACGCGTCGATACCCTCGACGATGTCTGCAGAGGCATGCAGTACCTGACCGTCCACGTCCCCTCCAAAGAGGACACCCAGCACATGATCAGCACCCACCAGCTGGACCTCCTGGCCCCGGACGCGATGCTTCTGAACTATGCCCGCGCTGACATTATCGACGAAGACGCGGTGGGCGCCGCACTGGAGTCCGGCAAGCTCTCGAAATTCATCTGCGACTTTGCGACCCCGAAGACCGTGAAGATGCCCCGCACCCTGATCACCCCCCACATGGGGGCCTGCACCGGTGAGGCGGAGGACAACTGCGCCCATATGGTGATCGGTGAGATGAAGGACTACCTCGAGAATGGCACGATCAGAAACTCCGTCAACTATCCGGCCTGCGACTTTGGCCCGGTCAAGGAGGGCTGCAGAATCGCACTGCTCCACAAGAACATCCCAGGTATGATCGGTCAGATCTCAAGCATCTTGGGCAACACCACCGTCAACATTCAGCACATGACCAACGAGGCACAGGGCGCGCACGCCTATACCCTACTTGACACCACTACGCCGCTGGACCAGAACACGGTTAAGGCCCTCGGGAAAATTGGGGGTATTTACCGTATCCGTATCATCACCCCGACCAAGTGCTGAGGGATAAGGAGTTGAGATGCATGCGCTTCCATTTAAATGTCTGAGGCCAGCCCCTGACAAGGCGGCTTCCTTTGCGGCCCCTCCCTACGATGTGTTCGACCGCGCACAGGCCAAAGCCTATGTGAAAGATCACCCGGATTCATTTCTGGCGATCGATTGTCCGGATACTGCATTTCCAGATGGCCACGACATGTATGCCGACGACGTCTATACGAAGGCGCGTGAGCTCTACCTCGACTGCGTGCAGAATGGCACCCTCATCGCCGACAACGCCACGTGCTATTACATCTACCAGCTGATCCGCAATGGCCACCAACAGACCGGCATCGTCGCCGCCTGCGCGGTAGACGATTACCTCGACGGCACCATCAAGCGCCACGAGTCGACCCGCCCTGAGAAAGAGCAGGACCGCATCAGGCACATCGAGGCGCTCGATGCCCAGACCGGCCCGGTCTTCCTCGCCTACCGCGATGAGCCGGTCCTCGACGTTATCCTCAAAGGCGCCATGTCCGGACAGCCACTTTACGACTTTACCGACGATGAAGGTGTTCGCCAGATTGTCTGGAGAGTCGCCCGCAAGGATGCCACCGATGCGATTGAGGCCATGCTGGAGCGCGTCCCCAACGCCTATATCGCCGACGGCCACCACCGTGCCGCGAGCGCCATCAAGGTCTCACAGCACAAACGGGAGCAGCATCCAAACGCTTCTCCGAATGCGCCCTACAACTACTTCCTGGCGGTGCTCTTCCCTTCCAATCAGCTCAATATCCTGCCCTACGACCGCGTGGTGAAAGATACCAACGGACTGTCCACAAAGGAGTTCCTGTCCAAAGCCAACGCCGCAGGCTTTGCGACGGTATCCGGACCGTCCAGTGAGCCGGCTTCTCCGGCACAGCGTCACGATTTTGGCGTGTATGTCAGCGGCAGCTGGTACACTCTCCGCTATCAACCCACCGAAGCGGAGGAGCACGATCCGGTCAAACGGCTCGACTGCTCTATCCTGCAGGACCGCCTGCTGGGGCCGATCTTGGGCATCAGAAATGCACGGGAAGATCCCCGCATTTCCTTTGTCGGCGGCATCGAAGGCACGAAGGAGCTGGCATCCGCTGCCGGTGAGAACGGTATCGCCTTCTCGATGTTCCCTACCTCAATGGACGAGGTGATGGCAGCAGCGGACGCGGGCAAGCTGATGCCGCCCAAGTCCACCTGGTTTGAGCCAAAGCTAAGATCTGGCCTCTTTATCAGGCCGTTGGGCGCCGTCTCCACGAAGCATTAGCTCGACACAACTGAACGCTTATAGCCAAGGAGCACAGGTACTGAGTACCCCCGTTTTTTGTATCCGTATGGGCTTGAGTGTACCCCTTTAGACGCGCCACACGACTTTCCTGATCCTGTGAAGGTGGGGGTTAGAGCGTATAGTGAAGGCTGCATCGACACCCTATCAGGAGAGATTTGAGAGTTTGACTATGGCAGACATACACACGATTCTCGTTGGGCAATCCGGCGGTCCTACTGCGGCAGTCAATGCAAGCTTGGCAGGTGTGATCAGCGCGGCACGGAAAGCCCAGATCCACATTCTCGGAATACGCTACGGAATCGAAGGCCTGCTGGATGGGCACGAGCCGATTGACCTGACTGAGACGCTGCCCACGAAGCGTGATCTGGAACTCTTGGCCCGCACCCCCTCAAGCTACCTCGGCAGTTGCCGCTACAAGTTACCCGATATGTATGAGAATCCCTCAGACTACGAGCAGCTCTTCAAATACTTCGATGAACGTCAGGCTGATGGAGTGCTCTACCTCGGGGGCAACGATTCGATGGACACGATCGACAAGCTCTCCGCCTATGGAGCGCAGCATCAGCTGCCGCAGCGCTTTGTCGGGGTCCCCAAGACGATCGACAACGACCTGATGGAGATCGACCACACTCCGGGATACGGCTCCGCCGCGAAATTTGTCGCGACCTGTGTGAGCGAGATCGCCCGGGACTCGAGCGTCTATGACCTGAAGAGCGCAACCGTGATCGAGATCATGGGACGCGATGCCGGCTGGTTGGCAGCCTCAGCCGCGCTCGCCTCAGCCCCTGAGCTCCCCTGCCCGGACCTCATCCTGCTACCGGAGCGGCCGGTTACGGCCGAAGCACTCTGCAAGCGGGTCCGAGAGCTCTTAGAGCGGAAGAACACCGTCGTGATCGCCTCAAGCGAGGAGCTACATACGCCTGAAGGGGTACCCTTAAGCGAAGCGGGCGCAGGCTCCGTCACTACGGATGCCTTTGGGCACAAAGCTTCCCTTTCCGGCACTTCTCGCTATCTCGCCTCGGCCATTCAGAACAAGCTACACGTGAAGACCCGCGCAGTTGAGCTGTCCACCTTACAGCGCAGCGCCAGCCACTGTGCGAGCGCCTGTGATCTGAAAGAGGCCTACAAGCTCGGAGCCGCAGGTGTCAACGCAGTGCTCGCAGGCAAGACAGGGGTCATGACTACGCTGGTGAGGGACAGCGATCTCCCCTATGCGACGCATCTTGAGACTGTCGCTGTGTCAAAGGTGGCAAACAAGATCCGAACAATGCCGGATGCACTGATCTCTGAAGACGGAATGAACGTCACCCAAGCCTACCTCGACTATGCGCGTCCCTTGATCTCAGGCGAGGTGAGCCAACTCACCATAGACGGTATCCCCGCCCACATTGCGGCGCTCGATCCGCTGGAAGCCTAAGCCATCTGCACTCAGTTCCCCAGATTCTCCTGAGCGTGCTCGAGGCTGACTGCAATGAGGGTTTTGACATGATCGTCAGAGAGTGAGTAGAGCACGCGCTGCCCGTCTCGTTGTGAGACCACAAGACCTCGGTCGCGCAACAGGCGCAACTGATGCGAGATGGCAGATTGGGACACGTGAGTGAGCTCCTGCAACTCACTTACAGAATGCTCACAGATGCAGAGCGCACAGAGAATCTGGAAACGGGTGTAGTCAGACAGAGCATCAAAGATCTGTGTGGCGTTGTAGATAATATCGTCGTCCTGCATTGCCTTTTCCATTGCTTTAATCTCAGACATCGATGCTCCGTCTCCCCTTCTTGTTCTGGCGATATCATATTTTGATTGCTGTGATTGTAGCTGTGCTCTTCTGTTCTTACCCCATTTCGGGTATATTCATTGCAGCGATAGAGTCTCCCCTAATCCACGTCGAATCGAAGACAAAGAGAGGATTACTGCTAGATTTTCCAACAGTGGCCTTTTCGATATGAGATCCTACGTTCACGGTGTCTGTACTATGAGCTTGGGTATTACTCACCCCTCATCCTGTAGAGTGAACTGTTCTTCGACGCTACTAAAATATTTGCTGGAGCATTTGAGAGACAAACCACGCTGTATCGGGCAGGCTGCCTCCCTGTTCAGGCTTGTTCGTACTACCTTGTTCCCCTCTTACAGGGATCTATCTTTCTGATTGGTAATGACCCAAAAGGGTAAACAATGCATACTGTAGAGAAACTATTTGTGGCGTGGGGAGAGAATAATCGGCAATAGGAGCTACTTGATGGATGAAGAGAATAACAGAGACGAATCGTTGCGCCTGAGCTCCGCGCACGATGATAGAGGTGAAACAGGGAAACTCGTCGATACGCTCACCATGCGCATATTGGAGAGCGACAATGCAATCGCTGAGCTGAAGGCGCAGGTCGGCGATATCAGGACGCGTCAGGCAGACTCCGCCGAGGAGCTCACGGCTGACCACTTGGGAAGAAGCGGCGTAAGACCCCCGAGCGAGCTGGAACTCTTCTATGCCCGTATGCTCGAGGAAGCCGGCCTCTTCTCAAAGGACATAACCCTTCCTTCCCTCACGGTGATCAAGTTGGAGCGCAGCCAGCTTCTGTATTTACGGACGCAGGAGCCCCGAGTCTCCTATGGGGCAAAGCTTGAGATACTGCGGCTTGAGGCCGCCCTCAATGCGCTGCAGTTTGCACTCAACTACACCAAGGACCCGGAGCACCTGAGCGAAGCTGATGCCTATCAGATCAACCAACGGGTGGCACACTCGATCACCTCACAGATCCCCACGATCGGCGACAAAGGGCCGACGCAGGGCGAATACTTTACTGACGGAGAATGGGCAGTCAGAAAAGGCATAGCAATGGAGATGGAGAGCTTCAAGCTCCCCTACCGCCTCGAAGCTGACTACCGCGTCAACATGCAGGACGGGAATGTCGCCTTTGAGCTGAAGACCACGCCGGCGCAGTGCTTCCCCAAATCCGCCTGGGTCCAGGGCCTCAAGCGCATTGTCCCCACGACCGCGCTGATGCGCAAACGTGGGGCGAGCCAGTATGCGATGCGCGTCGGGATCCTCCTCGCTGCCGCAGCGTTTCGCTGCACCCCCAAAGTCAAACATGTCTTTGTGGCTGCAGTGCACACCTCCGGCAACAAACGCGAGTGCCTGTACAGCATCGAGTTCAACCGTGCCCAATTCGCACAGCTGAACCTGGACGAGATTCACCATCCCCTCATGATATTCGCGCAGTTCAATGCCCACATGGACCCCTACAACGAGACGCTGAACCCGATCCCCCAGGACCTCTTCCTGAGCGATGAGCGCTTCTGCCCACCCTTCCGCTATGAGCCGGTTGAGACCTCGAAGCGAAACCTGCAGGATTCCTTGGCCTATGCCCTGGGCACCGACAGGGTACGCAACCTCGGTATCAACGAAGGCGGGCAGCGTGTCCGGCTGGCGGAGACCATCGGCCGCTACCTCGGCAACTCCACCTCGCAGGACGTGAACACCCTGCTCACCTACACCAAGAACCAGAAGAATCAGGACATCCAGGAAGCGGCGAAGCGTACGATCTCCAAGCTGATCGACGGGACGCTCTCCCCCCATGACCCGCTGGCGATTGAGCGTGAGTTCACCGACGGCGATGTCTTGACGCAGGCGATCCACAAAGCGCAGCGTATGGAGACTGAGCAGACCCAGCAGGCATCCAATATCCTGGAGGAGGCGCTCGACGACTACGAGAGCGACCATCTGTTCCTGGACAGCGACGAGGAGGTCTACCGCTTCTTCCGCAGCTATTCCGACCGCGTCATGTACAACAAGCTGAAGGCGAAGCCGAATCAGAAGGTCACGCTGCTCCCTGACTCCTACTACCAGATCCATCTGATGCTTGCGACTGATAACCTGGAGCTCGGGCAGAACGAAAAGGCAAAGCAGTTCGGACGGCGCATCATCGAGTTTGCGCCTCAGGATCCCAACGGCTTTCTGTTGGTAGCCCGTGCCCAAGCCTCCCAACAGCACATCCACTCCGCGATCAACACCCTCTCGAAGCTCTTGGAGATCGCCTACGATCCGCAGACCGTGGGTTCCACCTATGCTGCACTAGGCGCGATCTTTGAGCAGATCGGGGACGACAAGACTGCTGCAGCCTGCTACTCACGCAGCATGCAGTTCGCGTCGAGCACCTATCTGATGTCCTCCTTCGCGCTCAACCAGATCATGCAGAAGCATCCCGGCACCTACCTGTCCCTCAAGAACAACAAGGGCGTCGACTATCAGCTGACTTCACACCAGATCCCGATCGCACCGACAGAGGAGATCTCAGAGATCTTCTACAATGCGCTCAGGGCCTCTTTTGACGCTGAGGTCTTCCCGGTTGCAAAGAACTTTATCGACACCCTCTCGATGCTCTCAGGCGACGATGTGGTGGTCGATATCAACCACTCGATGGAAGGCGAACCGGATCGGTGACACCGTGCACCATTCGATTGTTACAAACAGGGGCTCCTACATCACACGGTGCAGGAGCCCCTGTCATATCCTCTGTCAGTGCGTCTCAGCTACAGATCGAGCTGCATCAGGCGCGCGATGCTCAGGATGTAGACCTTGAGTGCCAGCTTCAGTTGGTCTTCCTCGATGCCCTCGTCCGGCCCGTGCTCGATGCCGACCCAGGAGGGATCCTCAACGCGGGAGTCATGGGGACCGAAGGCGCAGGCGTTCTTGAAGTGGCGGGCATAGGTGCCGCCGCCGATCGTAAACGCTTCATCGTGGCGTCCGGTGTATTCGTTGTAGGCGCCCAGGAGCGTCTGGATCTCCGGAGTGCGGGGGTCCGTATAGAAAGGGACCATATCCTCAACACAGCGATAGGTCACACCAAAGGGCGCAGCGGTCTTCGTCAGCGCCGCGCTGATCGTGTCCATATCGGTTGAGTTGGGGTAACGGATATCGACGGTCTGGGTGAAGGCGCCATCCTGTTCCGCAATGGTGCCGCCGGAGGCGCTCAGCTTGCCGAAGGTCTCATTTTCAGAGGTGATGCCCAGCTCTGTGCCTTCCCAGTCCGCAAAGATGTGGCGCTCAAACTCGAAGAACTGCTTCTCGGCACCTTCCACAAGGCTGTTATCCACCATGTAGTTGACGAGAATCCCGATCGCGTTCTGGGCATCCCACGGCATTGAGGCGTGCCCACCTTTGCCGTGCGCGGCCAGCTTCACGGTGCCGTCGTCCTGCGGTTCCATCTCGATGTTGTCCTGCTTCGAGAGCTTGGTGGCATCCGCGACGATCGTCATATGCGCCAGGCCGGGGATTGCGTTAACGACCGTGCCCGCATGGAAGTCTTTGATTGTGTCCGCAATTGCGGGAGTGGTGAATTCGACGAGCATACGCCCTTTCTCACCGCAGATCAGCGGAAAGTCCGCATCCGGGGTGAAGAGGAAGTCGGGCTGTGGGTAGTGGTCCAGATACCACTCCACATCCCTCATGTGGGTCTCCTCGTTGCAGCCTACCAGACAGCGCAGCGTGTACGGTAGTTTCTTTCCGGTTTTCTGTACCTGCTTCACAAAGAAGTGGGCAGCATAGAGCGAAAGGACAAACGGTCCCTTATCGTCAAGCGTGCCCCTACCTAAGAGGTAACCGTCCCGGCGCGTCACCTTTAAAGGATCGGTATGCCAGCCGATGCCAGTCGGCACGATATCGGTATGGGCGATCGTGGCGATCTGCTTTTCTGACTCTCCGGGTAGATCTGCAAAGCCGATATAGCCCTCACCGTTGTGCGGCTCGAGCCCGAGCTTCTCTGCAATGGTGAGACCCTGCTGCAGCGCCTCATAGGACTTGGGGCCAAACGGCTTTCCCGGTTCTGCATGGGGGATATCTTCCACCGACTCAATGTGCACCATCGAGTCGATATCGTTGACGATGGACTCCCACTCTTCGTCGACGTAGCTGTCTATCTGTTGTTTCAAGGCCTCATCAGCCATGGAGAACTCCTTCTATCTCGTATGAACGTTATATACACTTGTCCTATCGTATCCCTTCATATGTCCCACACGCTGAGCGCTGTGCTAAGGTAGCCGTTGTATTTGATTGAGGAGAAAGGCAACTATGGCAGAAGGGCAGACAACGCTTGCAGCGGATTCCCCCAATTTTATGTGGCCACCCCACTTTGGGGGCGCCATCTTCGACTTCGACGGGACAATCTCGGATACCGCAAGCCTCTGGGAGGATATCGACCGAAAATTCTTAGCTGAACGTAACATCCCATACAGCGTGGAGTTCCCTCGCACACTTTCTGCCATGGGATTCGATCAGGGTGCCAAGTACACCGTGGAGCACTACCACTTGAATGAGGACCCGAAGGACATCGTGAACGAGTGGATGCGCATGAGCCAGAACGCCTATAGAACCGAAGCCGTGCTGCGTCCGGGCGTCGTACCCTACCTCAGGGCCCTGAGATCTGCCCACATCCCCTATGCGCTCGCTACGACCAATACCTCAGACCTGTTGGACTCCATGCAGCGCATCCCGATCAGGGAGCTCTTCCCCATCCGCGTCTTTGGGGCGGATGTGGCGCACACGAAGGACCACCCGGACATCTATCTGGAAGCAGCACATCGCCTCAACGTAGCGCCTGACCGCTGCATTGTCTTTGAGGACCTCGCGGTCGCACTGCGCGCTGCCAACCAGGCAGGCTGTATCACCTGCGCGATCGCCTCAGGGGATCCATTGCAGCATGTCACTGAGGTCCAGGAGATCGCCGACGTCTTCCTCTCCGACTGGAAGGCAATTCCGGTCCCAAAGCGATAAGCCTACAGATATGCCCTCTCCCGCATGGGAGAGGGCACCATTTCGTTTGATATGAAAAGAGATACCTGCTAAGAGGTAAAAACTTTAAATCTTGCGAACGTTGGAAGCCTGAAGCTTACCATTCTGGCCAGTGGTGATATCGAACTCCACACGCTGCCCCTCATCCAGGGTCTTGAAGCCATCCATCTGGATCTCGGAGTAGTGTACGAACAGATCGTCACCATCCTCACGAGAGATGAAGCCATAACCCTTTTCAGGATTGAACCACTTAACAGTACCTTGAGCCATGACGTGCCTTTCTTTCGTTAGCCCCCCTGTGGAAGCTATAACGCAAATGCGCTTTCGCGCGTTACCTGCGTTCTTGTGAACGCAGTACCTATCATACTCTAAGCACAATGTGCGCGATCGAAAAATCTTTTACAACCTGCCTGATAATTTGTTTGAGGCTTTAAGATCTCTCCCCTTGTCGAGCACGGCTGTCGGTACCGCTTATTGCTCCTTGGCCGGCTCGCCTGAAAAGTTGAGTCCACCTGTGAGCCCTTCGGCCGCCGTCTCGTCAAACCCGTCTGACAGGTATCTGTCGATATCGTCACAGGCTCTGCTGTAGGCTTCGTCGTAGAGGTCCACGAAGGAGTCATGCGAAATTTGCTTCGTAAACGGATTCCTCCAGGCCTTGTGGTCGCGGTTGTCGAACTCGGAGGTCTCAGAGGCTCTGGGGCGGTGTGAGAGCGCTACATCGATGGAGTAGGGCTTCTTGGTGAAGAGCTCCTCGATGTTGCCCAAAAGCTGGGCCTTCTGTCCGCGCTGCGAGTAGAGCAGATGCTGGATGCGGCGGAAGTCATGGACTGCTTTCTGGTAGAGCTTCTCCGGGATCGCCTTGTTGTAGGTCTCAAGGATGGTTGCCACATACATGTGGGAGATTGCGGAGAGCGCCACCTCGTCGAGCCTTAGGATCTCCTGGTAGGGCTTGTAGGTCGCTACAGTGCGGTGCAGCTTGCTGTAGAGCACCATCTCGTCCAAGTCACGCTCGATCTCCGCATGGACATAGCCACCGACACTGCGGTCCAGCCCCTCTACCCCGGCATCGCAGTAGGCGTACTCCTCGGCGTAGACGAAAGGATGCAGCGTCGAGTCGAGCAGATAGTGGCACAGAAAGCCCGCGGCATAGGCACGCCCGATCGCCTGATCCTCAGGTGAGAGCTCAGAGACGCTGTTCTTCATCGATACCAGAAGGGCGCTGGGATGCCGCGTATGCATCATCGTCGAGAGATGGGTATAGGGCCTAAGCTTACGGTCCAGAATGATATATAAGAGTGGATCGGGCCCCTGGTTGCCGAGCAGAAAAGCGTCGCGGTCATCCGCGGTAAAGCCAATCGACTTGAAGCAGGCGTCGTAGACATCCCGCCCAAAGAAGTCATGCGTCATGATTGCTGGCATAGTGCCACTTCCTTTTGAGAAAAGGCCCCGACCACGTCAGGGCCTTAAATCTTTATTCCCTTAAGTCACTACGTTTATATCCTACCGCTTAGACTGAGACAATCCTGATAGATCAATACTTACAAATTTGTTGCACTACTCTGATCGCAGCGCCTCTACCGGGTCCTCCCGCGCTGCCTTGGAAGCCGGGATAAGGCCTGCCAGGAAGGTCAACAGAATGGAGATACCGATGAGGATCAGCGCCGACGACCAGGAGAGCCTCATCACGTTTCTCACCTTGTAGGTGGCAAGCACGTAGGCGTTGACGGGGATCGTGATGATGAGAGTGATGATGATACCCATGACACCGCTCACAAAGCCCTCGATGATCGTCTCCGCGTTGAAGATCGAGCGGATGTTGCCCTTGCTTGCACCGATTGAACGTAGGATGCCGATCTCCTTTCTGCGTTCCAGCACCGAGATGTAGGTGATGACCGCGATCATGATGGAGGAGACGACAAGTGAGATCGACACGAAGGCGATCAGCACGTAGCTCACCAGGTTGATGATACGGGTGATCGACTGCATCACGGTACCCACGAGGTCGGTATAGGTGACCCGTTCAGTGGGGTCGCTCTGCTGATCGTTGTAGGTGTTCAGGATGTTTAGCACCGCCTGCTTGTCATCGAAGTCTCCCGGATAGATATCGATCTTTGAGGGGGACGCCTCATCCGCATAGCCCAACTGCTGCAGATTCCCCTCCAGCGTGGAGGAGCGCTGCGTCAGCATCGAGGTCAGGATCTCATTGATCTGCTGCTCATCCATATTGAGCTTGAAAGCATTCCGGATCTGGTCCGGATCGACTGAGATCGCCTGCGCCATGCCCGCGCTGAGTTTAGCGGCATTCTGTTGGAGCTCCTGAGTGAGCTGTGCCTGCAGAGACTGTGAGAGCTGCTGCATCACGGAGGCGAAGGCTGCCTCCAAAGTCTGCGTCAGGCTCTGTGTGATCTGAGCGGTGATCTGCTGCACCATCTGGCTCGTCAGCTGCTGCGCGATCTGCGAGCGCAACGCCTGAGACAAAGAGTTCGTGAGTCGCTCGTCGATCTCAGGCGCCAGGGCATCGCGGACCTGCGTCTTTAGATCGTTAAGGTCGACCATACGCTCGACCCCCTGCCGAATCGTCTGCTGTCCCTGGTCGGAGAGGAAGTAGTCCGTAGGGCTCGCATCGGGGTGGTCGCTCATGTACTGCTGATATTCTGCCATCACCTGGCTCATCAGGGCCTGCGCCTGGGCCTGGTCGATATCCACATGGATCTGTGAAAGCACCTTAGAGAGATCCACGTCGGAGAGATTAGGCATCAGCTGCTGCAGCTCTTCCTGGTTGAGGTCCTCCGCCTTCACGTCCGGCACCGTCACCTGCGACAGGTCGATCGAGGAGAGGTCGAGCTTCGGAACATCCACCTCAGGCATCTGCATATTGGAGAAGTCGAGGGAAGAGAAATCAAGGTTGAGTGCTGAAGGATCAAAGTGGAAGGCCGCCTGCAGCGCAGTCCCATCCACCGTGAAGAGGCTTGTGAAGTCGAAGTCTGGAGCATCCTGTCCGGAAGCCTCCTCGAGGAAGCTCCGGTTGCTGAAGACATCGCGCTCAGGGTCGGAAAGCTGTTGCTGTACGATATCGCTCTGTTTAGCGTGATCCATAATGTCATGCGTCACGGCTGAGGTGTAGTAGAGCCCCGGATCGAGCGCAGAGGCCGTGGCAGAGTCAGCCTGTTTGACGATGCCTGCTACGTGCAGATCCTTACCGTTCGCGATCAGGTTATTCATACAGTCGGTGTCATTTGACTTGTCCGTCCAGATGTTGTAGGTCCCGTCGTAGGTATACATATCGCTCGGATAGACCATCTTCACGTGGGCGTTCAGGATATCCTCATAGCTATACACGCGGTTGTCATCCAGCTCGTAGTCCTCTTTGGTCTTGTCGTTCTCGCTGCCACTCGCCTCAGACACCACGAGCGAGACCATGCCTTCGAGCTCCAGGTGGTCCCTCAAGCCCAACTCATAAGCATCGAAGTCACTCAGGGTTCCATCCTGGTTGAGCACGACCAAAAGCTCATCTTCCTGGGTCGGCCAGGAGCCCGCCACCAGATCGAACTTGTCTTTGACCAGATTCGTATCGTCAAGCAGCATGTGGTAGGCGCTCGTCGAGCTCAACATGCTTGCGCTCGAAGCGGAGCCACCGAACCCCAACTGTCGGAAGCTCGTCTCAGGGTTCACCTGCACGTAGCTGCCATCAGAGCGCGTCGCAAAGAACTGCGGTGTGACGTTGTAGGAGTACTGGATCGAGCGGACATAGTTGTTGATGTTGCCGCCGTCAGCGTCAAGGTAACTCTTCAAGGATTTCAGATCATTCTTGCCAACGCTTTGAAACATGTTGTGGAGGCTCTCCGACTCCGCCACCGTATCGGGCTGCTCATCGGAATCCTTGTTATCCCGACCTGCATTCATCTCGGACATGATGCTTGTGACGTCCACATTCGTCGCCTGGACTGACAGCGGATATACCGTCATCATCTCCTCCTCGACGTCGTGGATGTAGCCCCGCGCGCCGCTTGAGAGCGCGAGGATAGCGGCGATACCGATGATGCCAATGGAACCGGCAAAGGCGGTGAGGAAGGTCCTCCCCTTCTTGGACATCAGGTTCGAGAAACTCAGAGAGAGTGCCGTCAGCGGCGACATCGAAGTCTTGCGGGGCGAACGCGCCTTACGGTGCGGCGCCGCATTCGGATTAAAGGGGTCGCTGTCCGCGGTGATCTCGCCGTCAGCGAGCCTGACGATGCGCGTGGAGTAGCGCTGTGCCAGATCCGGGTTGTGGGTGACCATAACCACGAGGCGGTCGTTGGCCACCTCTTTTAAGAGGTCCATCACCCGGATGGAGGTCTGGGAGTCAAGGGCACCGGTCGGCTCGTCAGCCAACACGATCTCGGGATTGTTGACCAACGCGCGGGCGAGGGCGACGCGCTGCATCTGCCCACCGGAGAGCTGGGAAGGCTTCTTGTCCATGTGGTCAGCCAACCCCACCTTGGCGAGAGCTTCCTTGGCACGCTGGGTGCGCTCCTCTCTGCTGACACCGCTTAGCGTCAACGCCAGCTCCACATTGCTTAAAGCAGTTTGGTGCGGTATCAGGTTGTAGCTCTGAAACACAAAGCCGATGCGGTTGTTACGGTAGGTATCCCAATCGCGGTCCTTGTACTTCTTCGTCGAGGTTCCATCGATCAGAAGGTCACCTGAGTCAAAGTGGTCCAGCCCGCCGATCACATTGAGCAGCGTAGTTTTGCCGGAGCCTGAGGGCCCCAGAATCGAGACAAATTCGCAGTCACGGAAGGCAAGACTCACATCGTTGAGTGCCGTTTGTGTAAAAGAGTCGGTAGTATACGATTTAGCGATATGAGAAAGCTCGAGCATCTGCCGCCTTTCAAATGAATTGATCTCATACGCCCGGTGAGATGAGGTATTTGGGTGGCTGCGGTTACGCGCGGGCGGAGATAAGACGTGAGGCTCTGTTATCTGCACACAGATTTTCACGCTCCAAGAAGATACAAGTATAATAAATCAGCGATGATAAAAAATCAGCAAACCGGTGTTAGGGCGAAGGAGTTATCACGTATGCCAGCGATCATGACGCACTATTTCTACGGTGAAGACACCTACTTCACGACGGCCAATACGCTGAGAAGCCACACTGGAGAGGAAAAGCAGGCCTACCTGCTCGGATGCCAGGGGCCTGATCCCTTCGAATCACTGCAGCTGGCGCCCCGCCTCCACGAATACAAGCGCTTGGGGCTCAAGCTCCAAACGGACCAGATCGAGGAATGCCTGGCAAATTTCAAGGGCTCGCTCGCCTATCTCTCCGACCATGAACGCCCCACGGGCCGCGCTTATGTCGCGGGCTACATCGCCCACTTTGAGCTCGATTCCCGCGTCGACCCCTTCATCGGCGCCTGGCAGCAGCAGCTCTGCGACGCCGGCATTGAGGGCCTGGATGAGCGCGACGCGCGCGTCGTGAAAGCTGAAGTCGAGCGCGACTTGGACGAAATGGTCCTCTACACCAAGACCGGCAAGACCGTCGACAGCTTCCACCCGGTGCAGTGCCTGGAGGCCTCCGACCGTATCTTCTCGATCGTCAACCGCATGTACCGCTACATGCTCTTGAAGACCTACAACGAAGTGACCCCGCATAACCTCTTCTCCGGTGCGATCAATGCGCATAGAACCATGATGAGGATGATGCGCTCTCCGCACGTAACGGACTTGCAGTCTGAGCTTGCCTCCGCCTTTGAGATCAACATCCTGCACCGCCGCCACTCCCTCTACCGGGCGATGGCGCACCGGGCCCGCAAGGAAGCCACGAGCGAGTTCGACAACAGCAAGCACGAGGTCTGGATCAACCCCTACACCGGCTCCATCGACGAGGCGAGCTTCTGGGACCTCTTCTACGAGACCCAAGGCGAGGTACAGACTGACCTCAACTGCTTCCTGAGCCAGGACTTTAACGCCGAGAAGGCAAAACTGATCACTCACGGCCTCGACTTCGATGGCAAACCGACACAAGAGTCAAAAAAGGATGAAGACACTGAGGCTGAACCTGAGAAAGTCGCTGCAGAGTAGGCGCTATCTCTCTTCTTCCTTCTCCTCCCGGATGCGGCGCTCCTGCGCGCGCAGGAGGTCACGGTATTCCGGGAAGGGATCAAAGGGCATAAAGATCTTCGCCCGCTCCTCCATTGGCATCGCCGGATGCCCATAGCGGAGAAGCAGCTTTTTGTTAGTGGATGACGTCGTGGGGTCTGTCTTTTTCATCGCCACTTCTGTGCCCTCCAATCTGTTGGTTGCGCTCTCGTAAGGTAGCTTGCGGGAGGTAGTCCCTCCCTTTCAGAATGGCATTCTTGCCGAACTTTGCCTTGATATCACTCAAAGCACGCTGGGTGTTGCGCTCCTGTTCCTCAGCTTTGGGGTCTGAGAACAGGCTCAGCTGGATGCCTGGGGCTTCCTCGTCGCACACCTGCCACACCCCGATTCCCAACCGCTTGATTGAACGGTGGGGGTCCACTTTCTCGTTGAAGAGCTCGGAAGCAGCCTTCACCAAGGTCTTTGAGGAGTTGGTGGGATCCATCAGCTGTCGGGAAGCGGAGGTGCTCGGGCTCAGACGGCGGACAGTGAGACGCGTATAACCCTGTACGCGCATCTCGGCTTTCTCCTCACGGGTCATCTCGTAGCCGACATAGATGGAGATACCACCGGCCAGCTTTTTCTCTTCAACGAGGCGCAGCGCGGTCTGATCTGCCATCTCCTTTAAGCAGAGCAGCGTATCCTTATAGCTGTATCCGCGGGCAAAAACCTGATTGGAACTGTATGAGTGCTCCTGCGGCTTGTAATTCTTGATATCCTGCATCGTGAGCGGCTCAATACCCCAAGCGTGATCGATCAGAATCTCCGCATCGACCCCGAACTCCCGATAGAGGGGCTCGGTCGGCGCATGGGCGAGCTGCCCCATCGTCGTGATGCCCATACGCTCGAGGCGCTGGGCGATGCCAGGGCCAATCCGCCAGAAATCCGTGAGGGGACGATAGTTCCAGAAGGTCTTCTCAAAACTGCGCTGGTCCAATTCCCCGAAGAAATCATCTGTATGCTTGGCGGTGATATCGAGGGCGACTTTCGCGAGATAGAGATTGGTGCCCAACCCACAGGTCGCGGTGATGCCGGTCTCTTTGGCTACCTCGGACCGTAAGGATTCTCCGAGCTCCCGCGGCGTCATGTTGTAAAGCTTGAGATAACTCGTGATATCAAAGAAGGCTTCATCGATCGAATAGACAAAGATGTCCTCCGCAGAGATGCGCCTGAGGTAGATCCCGTAGATCTCGACGGACTTTTCCAGATAGTAGCGCATCCGCGGCGGTGCGATAATATACTTTATATTCTTGGGGATCTGAAACAGGCGGCACCGTCCGGGCACCCCCAGCTTCTTGAGCGCGGGGGAAACAGCCAAACAGATGGTTTTGTCGGTGCGTGTCGGATCCGCAACCACTAAATTGGTAGTAAGGGGATCAAGCCCGCGGGCGACACATTCAGCGGAGGCATAGAAGCTTTTCAGATCTATACACAGATAGCTTCTCTTCGTGTGCGCCATGCTTCCCCCTCCGAACATATGTACCCATTGTATCGGAATGCGCAAGCAGAGAGCGGGTACACACAGAAAGGAATTCTATGGCTGTCAAGCAGCATGTCTCATCGTCACCGCTCGATAGGTACGTCCATTACGATAAGAAGAACCGCCCGATCTACTACAATGCGCACCTCGACAAGAGCTTCTATCTGACTGAAAGGCAACTCCACGCCCTCTCCTGGTACGTCACCCGCTTCGGCATGTGCTTCTCTTTGGCATTGGTCGTCGGCATCTTAAGCGAGATCTGGATCGGACTCGTGCTCTTTGGGGCCACCTACGGCATCTCCTCGTTCATGTTCTACCAGATCTTCATGAAGCGCTTAGAACCCGCTCCAAACCGGGAACTCTCCAAAGAGGATAAGATCGTCGAGCTTGCCCGCCAGCAGCGCCATGAGCGCGCCGGCGTCGGTTATGGAGCGCTCGCATTGGTCTTTGCGGCACTCATCTACCTCAATGCTACGTCTCAGAACTTCGGGGGCATCAACCTCTACGCCTCGTACGCCACGATCATCCTATCGGTGATCTACGGATTCTACCAGCTCATCCACTACTTCGCGCGCCATTAAAAGAAAGCGTGGATAATCCCGAAGACCAGGAAGATCAAAAAGACGATGATGCACACGTAGAGGATCCGGTTGAGGATCACATAAGTGTGGCGGATGTAGTTCAGGTGGTCGATCTGCTTTTGGATCTGATCCGCCTGCCGCTCCTTGCGAGCGATCACCGTGTGCTGTTCTTCGTCGTTGGTCTTGTCTAAGATGACATCGTTGACATAGGCACGCATCAGCGAGACATCTTCGAGCTCGATATCGAGGTCCTCGATATTCTTGCTGTGCTTGCTGTAACTGTCTTCCATCGACTCGATGTTCTGGTAGGCTGCAGCCTGCGATTCGTTGAAGACGAGCTCCGCATTCTCAAGATTCTTGTGAGCCTCGTCGTAGGCGTTCTTTGCATCCCGTTGGTCCCGCTTGAGTTGCGCGACCTTGGCCTTCACATCGTCCTCATCTTCGCTTGAGTGTGAGGCATCGACATACTGCTTAAGCGCTGCATTCGCGGCATTGAGCCGCTTCAGGCTCTGCTGTTCCGCATTCTGTTCTTTGGTGGTCGCCTTATCCCGCTCCCGCTTGAGCTCATCCTTCATGCTCTCGACCGTGTTTTTGACCATCTTCAGGGTGTCGACTAGATCCTGTTCGTGGCTCTTCGCCTTCTCTATCTTTTTGGTCTTCGCTTCATAGCTGTCGAGCATCTCCTGGTAGTTGTCCCTGATGTGTTCCCTCAGTTTGAGCTCCTGTTTATCCAGATCGATAGAACGTTTGCAGCTTTCGAGCTTCTTTGTCTGTTCATCAATATCCTTGTCAACGCTTTTGGATGAGATGATAGGCATGAACATCAGCTCCTCGGTGCGAGAACGAATGTACGGAAGGCATATTTTTATAATAAAGCATCTTTATCATAAAAACAGCAAAAGTGCTGGCATTTCCGCTTTTAGCTCGATGGGCTAATCGGGTAAGCAGACGGGCCTGCGGTGGCACCGAATCGGTAATCGGTTATGCTCAGATCAATCAGTAATTAAAGTATCTATCGCAACCGCTTGGACAGCCGCACCACGGGCACCGGTACCCGTATACAAACCTGCTACCCCAATCCTTCTGAGATATGGCTGAACGTTATACCACAGGGATTTTAATGGCAGAGGTTCCCACAGCTTCGTGTGATTCGATGCGTCAAAAATTTATTGCACAAACGTTGGAATTATCGGTGCAGATAAGAAAATAACATTTTAGAAATGTCTCTAAGGGTATGATTATGTGAGGACAGAAGTTTCAGATGCGCACAAGTGTGTCGATTGTACGACTTGACACTACGCGCGTGTCATCTGAAGCACGATGCACGTACATATCGACAAAATGGGAGGATCCCTATGTATCGCGATGCAGTAGTGCTCCACAGTAAATCTGTGGGGGACGATATTGACCTTATCGTCTACGGAGAGAAGGGCTACCCGGTCATCGTATTCCAGACCCAGAACTCTCCTGCCACCAACTACGAAGACTTCGGTATGGTGGATGAACTTTCCAGCTATATCAATGACGGCAAGATTCAGCTCTTCAGCGTCGGCAATATCGATGCTGAGTCCTGGATGGCAACCAACAAGGACAAGAGCAAGCGCTCTCAGCGTCAGGAAGACTACTTCAAGTTCGTCACCGACGAACTGGTCCCTTATGTGCATGAGTGCAACAACTCTGAGCTCCGTCCGCTGACCACCGGCTGCGCGCTCGGCGCAACCCATGCGGCCATTGCCGTTATGCGTCGTCCGGACCTGTTCCAGGGCTGCATTGCCCTCTCCGGTGTCTACCGTACCAGCTTCTACTACGGTGACTGGATGGATAGTAATCTATATCTGAACGACATTATCGTCAGCCTGAGAAATCTTCCGCAGGATCATCCGTACGTCAACCTCTACAACCACCGTCAGCTGGTCTTCTGCGTGGGTCAGGGTGCCTGGGAGGACGGTATCGATGACCTCAGAACCCTCGATTCGGAGTTCAAGCGCCTCGGCATCCAAGCCTGGTGCGACTTCTGGGGCTTCGACGTTAACCACGACTGGCCTTGGTGGAAGAAGCAGATACAGTACTTCCTGCCGATCGTCCTCGAGGATGTGAAAAAGGAACTCGCTTCTGAAAAACCTGCCGAGAAGAAGGCAGAGGCTCCGAAGGCCACTGCACCGAAAGAGACTCCAAAGCCTGAAGCACCGAAGGCAACTCCAAAGCCTGCCGTCCCGAAACCAGAGCCGAAGCCGGAACCGAAAGCGGAGCCTGCCAAAAAGGCTGAGCCAGCAAAGACTGCTGCTAAACCTGCAGAGAAAAAGGCAGCACCCGCTACCAAGACTGTAACCGCTGCTGCGGCTCCGAAGGCTGAGAAGAAGGCTGCACAGCCCGCGATCGCGACAGCAAAGGCAAAGCCGTCCCTGACGACTCCTGAGCCTGCCAAGAAGATCGCTGGCGCAGAGAAACATGCAGCACTTGATACCACCGCTCCGAAGGCTTCACTCACCTCTTTCGCTACGGCAGCTCCTGAGAAGAAGGCAGCAGAGCCGGAGAAGCATGAGGCGGCTGCCAAGAAGGCACAGCCAGCTAAGCGTGCAAGTGTCCATAAGAGCACTCGTAGCCGTTCCAAGAAAAAGAACCACCGCAAGTAATGAGCTTTGAACCATAACTTGTAAAGCAATTGGACTGTCTACCTCGGTAGGCAGTCCTTTTTCACAGCGATCAGTGCCAGGAACAGCTGCATTTGGTCAGCCAAAATGTGTGTAGACGATCAACCTTCCCCACAGGTACTGCAGGGTGTTTGATGTGGCGGATTAGCATTCTGAGTGCAACAGGATAGTCCCGCTCCACAGAGTTGTGGCACATTTCGGAAGGCTACGATGTTGGTTGTCTCAATCAACGTTGAAAGCTAGAAGGAATGTGCCACTACAAGTATCGTATGCCCACAGGAGAGGAACTGCATAGCCGAGCTGTGTGGCAGACGGGAAGCTCCATCGGATTCATCGCACACAAGACAGGTAAGGACAGATCCAGCGTCTGCCACAAGGTCGCCAGGACCGCACGGCACAAACGCTTTAGCGCCTGCGCGGCCCCAAAAGGAGGGCAAGCCCACCCACGGCAGGGAAAGGCTGAAAAGGAGGCACTCAGACCCTGCACTCGCTTATCGTAAGACGAGCGCTGGTCCCCCAAGCAGATAGATGACATCTCAGGCTCGAGGGTGGTGTCAGCTGCGCCGTTGAGCCTCTCGACTATTCTGCAGGCAGGTCCATGCCGCCACCCTCGAGATAATCACCCCCGAGCGGGACAAGCAGTTCGCAAGGCATGGCGAAGGTCACGAAAGCTCTTGGGGGCGTGCAGTTCTTCTTCTGCGAGCTGCACCACTCCTGGCAGAAGCCGACGGTTAAGAACACCAATGGGGCTGCTGCGAGAGTCCTTCTCGAAGGGGACAGACTTCGGCAAGGTTACGGACGAGGGGGGTCCAGCATGCAGTGGAGCTGATCTGCGACAGGCCAAGGAAGGTATTGGGATACAAGACAGACAACGAGGTCTTTAGGGAGATGGTGCACTTAGCTTGACAATCCACCTGCTAATGATTGAAGGGAAACTACGCTAGACGTCCCCTACCACCATGCTGCTTGAAACGATATTCTCGACATTCCCGTAAACTAAAGTTTACGGGATTCCGGCGTGACCCATGTCTTAAATAAAAAGGTGAGCCGCTTGATACAGCCCGCCTCTTGTTACATTACTTCAGTTCGATACTTGGGCTAACGCTGCGAAACTTACTCCTCGTTATCTTTCACCTGATACGGCTTGAGTGCTTCGATCACGATATCGTCGGCCTTTTGACACAGCTCCTTCTCAGGAGTCTCAGAGAGGACACGGATCAGCGGCTCGGTGCCGGAAGCACGGACGAGGACGCGGCCATTGCCTTCAAGCAACTTCTCAGCTTCTTTAGTCGCCTCTTTGATGGCAGGATCCTGCATGACAGCGTCTTTATCTTTAACCTCGACATTGATCAGCAGCTGCGGATAGCGCTTGACCGGACGGCAGAGCTCAGAAAGCTTCTCCTTCTCAGAGCGCAGTACCTCCATCATCCTCAGGCTGGTCATGACTCCGTCACCGGTGGTCTCAATGTCGCCGAAGATAATGTGGCCGGACTGCTCACCACCTAAAGAGTAGCCGTTCTTTCTCATGCACGCGTACACGTTCTTGTCACCCACGGCGGTTGCCTCGTACTTGATGCCCGCAGCATCCAGTGCACGGAACAGCCCGAAGTTTGACATAACGGTCGGCACGATCGTGTTGTGGCGCAGCTTGCCGTGCTTCTTCAAGTAGGTGCCACAGACGTAGAGGATCAGGTCTCCGTCGACCACATCGCCGTTTTCATCGACCGCAATGCAGCGATCCGCGTCGCCGTCGTAGGCAAAGCCCACATCGAGGCAGTTGTACATCACGAAGTTCTGCAGTGCCTCAATATGGGTGGATCCGCAGTTGACGTTAATGTTAAAGCCATCCGGAGCGTTGTTGATAATGTAGGTATCGGCACCGAGCGCATCAAACACCGGGCGGGCAACGCTGGAGGCAGCGCCGTTGGCGCAATCCAAGCCGATGCGTCTACCCTGCAGGCTGAAGCCACAACTGGAAATCAGATGTGCGATGTAGCGGTTGCGGCCCTGCATATAGTCAATCGTGCGGCCGATGTTGCGGCCGGTAGCCAGGGGTACCTCAGTCTTTCCGTCGAGGTAGTCCTCAATCTTCAAAAGGACATCCTCGTCCATCTTGTAGCCTCCGGCATTTACAAGCTTGATACCGTTGTCGGTATAAGGATTGTGGGAAGCGGTGATCATGATGCCGCAGTCAAACTCACCATCGAGCGTCTCGTGACAGAGGCCCGGAGTCGGGATCACATGAAGCATATAGACGTCAGCGCCGGAAGCGACGAGGCCGGAGACCAGAGCCGACTCAAACATATAGCTGGAGCGGCGGGTATCCTTTCCGAGAACGACGCGGGCCTGGCGGTCTTGGTTGGCGCCGTAGTACCAGCCGACATACCGGCCGATCTTAAAGGCTTGCTCAACGTTGAGGCCTTCGTTTGCTCTGCCACGGAACCCATCAGTACCAAAATATTTCATAGCTCTCTCCTGCGGTTAGATTGGTCTGTCGCTCCATACCCGAATTCCAGGTTGTCGCCACAGTAGGACGCTCCTTATTCTATCAATTGTGCGATAGCGTCCCAAATGATAGTGTGGGCGGATTAGCATTCTGAGTGCAACAGGATAGTCCCGCTCCACAGATACGTGGCACACTCTGGAAGGCTACGATGTTGGTTGTCTACATCAACATTGAAAGCTAGAAGGAATGTGCCACTACAAGTATCGTATGCCCACAGGAGAGGGACTAAAGCATGCAGTTCGTGAGGTCTACCTCACATCGTCGTGGCAACGGTATCTAGAGCGTGATGTGATCGGCAAAGGGAAAACCAAAGAGAAGTGCGCTCAGATCGCAGCAGTCATCTCTAAGGTCTTCGAGGAGAAAGACCCGGATATGGTGTGTGGTTCATAGCGTGCAGCACAACGATAAGCTTTCAGGCTATCAGCTCTTCAGTAACCGGGTGTTTAGAGAAGGCAAAAACCAGATGTCTTGACGTATTTGTGGATCTCCCCTCAGCCTTCAGGAAGCGCATCTATACCAACAACGTCCTCCGATAGTGTGTATCAGCCTGCAGAGTGCAGGCTGTATGGCACAACATGCGGCATGGTGACGCCTCAAGGCTGTCCTTCTGTCCCATGTTGTACAGCCGTGTCCCGCCGACGGCGTGGCCTGATAGAAGCCTGGGGACAAACTGCCAGCTGCAAAAGCCGCACCCTCCCATCGAAGCGCTGTTCATGCAGGGCTTTCTGGCAGAAAAGGAAGGCCATCATAGATGTCGATTACGAAAATGTGCCCGAAGGGGAGCTCTGGGCTGGAGGCGACACGCATGCAGATACAAACTGGCTCTCCGTCGTCGACATCCGCGGCAGAAAGCTGTGCTTGGAGCAGCTGCCTGCAACAGCGAAAGGCCGCCGACAGGATCTTTGCCACAAGCATCCCGATGTTGGCAGGCGTGGGGTGCAGCGGATCGTACGGCGCAGGAATGGCTAGGGAGCTTGCCGGAAGGGGCATCCCCTGCTACGAGGCCGTCACGCTCGGGCTGCAAACGTATCTGCAGCAAGGGCGATGCCGCAGATGCACTCAGGGCTGCGCTGCAGGCGCTCTATGTGGTACACGAGAGCCTCGTGTGGTCATACATCTCCTTTGCAGGGTTGGGTACAGCCAGCATCATGTACAGGTACGCTTCGTCTGAGGTGTCCGTCGACTGCAGCGACGTGGCAATCGCAAAGGGGAAACCCAAAGCGCATGCGCTCGAAGGCGGCCTTCACAGCACTGTGCGACGCATCACCCCTCAAGGCATCGAGGGGAGCGAGCGCCACAGGCTCTACCACGGAAGGAACAGGTGCGCGAACAGGGTGCTGCACGTGATTGTCATTCACAGGTGGAAGATCGATCCGAGAACCATCGTATATGCACAAAAGAAGGCGCAAAGAAAGGCTCTGCGACAGGGAGATACGCCGCTGCCTGAAGCGCTACATAGAGCGCAAGGCATAACCGCCCCCTCACACACCCGCTCGATCTTAAAGGAGGCAGGCATGGCAGGAGAGGCTTGGTAAACAGGCCGACGCAGAAGGCAGCTGCAGGGGCCGACCTCTGCAGCAGAGGCAACGATGTAGACGCCCGTTAAATATACATCTCATGCCAAAGTATGAGATCGTGTCTATATTTCAGTCTGATTTCGTGAATGAGAGGCAGAGGGGAGACATGCGACAGAACTGCTACGCTTGCTGTATATATTCCTTGTCGGATTGTCTCGAAAGGAAATGAAATGAGAAAGAAAATGAATGACGTGGTTCTCGAAAGTGCACCAGCTGCACCTGGTCTTGCTGGCCTTGTGCGCAGCAGCAGTACAAAGGCGAGCGTTCTGCGCATCGCGGTCGGAGCTGTGGCGCTTGCGCTCTGTGCGAATCTCGAGATTCCGCTTCAGCCCGTGCCCTTTACGCTCCAGATCCTGGCGCTTGGCTTTATTGCCGCAACGCTGAAGCCGAAAGAGGCCGCGTCGGCTGCTGCCGCCTATGCTGCAGCCGGTGCGTGCGGTCTGCCGGTCTTTGCAGGTGGCATGGGCGGCGTATGGCGCCTGGCAGGCCCTACCGGTGGCTTCATCCTCGGCTTCATTGCCGGTGCTTGGGTAGGATCGTTCCTTCTCTCCAAGCTCTCGAAGACGCACCTTCCTTGGGCCGTGTCCGCCTTCATCTCTCTCGTCGCAATGATAGGAGCTGTCTATCTTTGTGGATGGGCGCAGCTCGTGCTTGTCGTGCATCTTTCTGTTTCCGCTGCCTTTGCAGCAGGCGTCGCTCCCTTCGTCGTTTTTGACCTCATAAAGGCAGGCCTTGTGGCATCTGTCTTGGGGGTAGGGCATATCGTCGCAGACAGTATGCATCGCTGAGGCGCAGCCCGCTCTCCCTATGAAGTTCATCAAGGCAGTCTGGGAAGGCATCCCGGGCTGCCTTTTTCTGTCAGAGGCCAGTGCATGCATCTGCAGCCTTTCTGCTCTTTTGCGGCTAGCCTTCAGGTGGGCATAGAATCGCTGTGGATACAGTCTGGGTAGGAAGGTATGAGGTTATGGGCGACATCGTGGTAGGCTGTCATCTCTCGACGTCGAAGGGCTATGAGGCGATGGGGAAGTGCGCGCTCGAGATCGGCGCGAATACGTTTGCTTTCTTTACAAGGAATCCCCGGGGTGGCAAGGGCAAGGTGCCAGATTCTGCCGATGTGCAGGCGCTCCTTGATCTTATGGAGCGCCACCAGTTCGGCAAGCTCGTGGCACATGCTCCCTATACGATGAATCTGTGCTCTGTGAAGCCAGATGTCGTGGAATATACGCGGCAAGCCTTCGCATCCGATATCGAGCGCATGGAAGAGCTGCCCGGCAACTACCTCAATTTTCATCCGGGCAACCATCTGAAGCAGGGGGCAGACGAAGGAATCCGACTCATTGTCGAAGGACTCAACCAGGTACTCGTGCCTGGCCAGAAGACCATGGTGCTGCTCGAGACCATGGCAGGAAAGGGGACCGAAGTGGGCCGCACATTCGAGGAGATCGAGCGTATCCTCGAGGGCGTTGAACACGACGAGCTCATGGGCGTCTGCCTCGACACCTGCCACGTGAACGATGCGGGCTATCCGATAGCAGAGGACCTTGACGGCGTGCTCGACGAGTTCGATCACGTGATCGGCCTCGAGCGCTTGAAGGCACTGCATCTGAACGATTCGAAGAATCCCCTTGCTTCCCACAAGGATCGCCATGAAAGGCTCGGCCAGGGCACACTCGGCCTTGCTGTCTTCCAGAAGATCGTGACGAACCCGCGTACGAGCGGCCTTCCGATGATACTGGAGACACCGAACGAACTTTCCGGTTACCGGCGCGAGATCTCGGCGCTGCGGGCACTTGCACGGGGAGCTTCGCTCGAGGAAGCCGAAGCGCTACTCAAAGCTGCTGATGACAAGGCTCAGAAGAAGGCATAGTCTTCAAGGTAGAGACAGGTTTGCCGGCCGTACCGGATGGCCTGTCCCGACGAGAAGCCACAAGCTTTGATGTTCTTGGGGGAACATGATGTGCAGTGCAAAGACAGCTATGGTCTGTGCCAGCATCGATGTGGGATCAAGGAACATGCAAAAAGCATCCTGCATGAAGTGGGCATCGCGCCCTTCAGGTGCTGTAGGGCTAGATTGTGCTGGCGAAAAGTCTCTCCTCGATCTGCGTCTCCCTGCCAAGGAGCCTGTGACCCTTGAACGCATAAGCAGAGAAGAGTCGAACGCAGAACCGGCCAGAGGATGCGAGTCCGCCTTGTCTGGAGATGCACTTAGTTCTGCCGGCATGGGCAAGATGCCGAAGAATGAGTACGACGCATAGCGGTATCTCCATGTCGACGGGTATCCACGTCAGGTGCAGAACCCTGCGCCTGCTCTCTCTGACTGCATAGCAGCGGGCGGTCATGCTGTCTTCTGTAATACCGTGATAGGGTGGACAGGACGTTGTGGATGGCGAAACGCCGAGGAGGACGGATGGATCTCAGGGACAGACTAGCCTGGCAGCTGCATACGATCTTTGTGCGGAAGATTATGGTGCCCTACTGCGATATCTTTAAAGGCGAGCTTGCCTTGTTGGTTGCAGACGATAGTGCTTGAGGAGCTCTCTATGGGAACGAGGGGCTGTGCCGGCAGGGGCTGGCCAGGCAACTCCTCCTGTCGAAGCAGCACATTTCGAAGATCGTTTCCTGCCTCGGAAAGCTTGGCTTCGTGGAACTTGTGCGCGTTCCGGAAGATGGCAGAAGCCACATTGTGAGCCTTACGGATGAGGGGCACCCCTACCGCGGGATCCATATTGAAGGGACAGAGAGGTAGAAGAGTTCTTCGCTCAGCTGGCTCCCGAAGAACACTCAGAGCATGACGAAGCAATGAATATAGTCATCCGTCTGTTCGAGAAGATGTGAGTGCGCCTCTTATGGGCATCGATACATCCTGCGCCCTGATGTTTGGCAACAGCTTCACGCGTACCAATGGCCTGCCGGATCTTCTGAGCAAGGAGCTTTCTCGTGAGGTCGAGATCCATGTGTGGGGAGGAGCACGCCTCGCCGAGCAGCTCTAAGCATGTGATGGCAGGCACCCAAGCGTGGGGAGCACGGAGCTTGCTGTGCAGATCCTTGCTTCTGCTATCAAAGGTGCTTGAGCCCTATGCGACCTGACAGACCATCTTTCCGATCATGATATTCAGGATCTCAACGTCCGTGGGGTGCATGCCGGCACGGCCGATGTATTCCATGGACCGGATCGTCTCTTCAGTCATCTCGCCGATGAGGCCCTCTTCTAGGAAAACAATGATTAATGCCCCATGACGTGCCAGAGGAGACCGACCACGTGGTCTTTTGCAGCCGGCATGCGGGAAAGGCAGGCAAGGATGCCCATCCAGCACGTGCAGAAGCCGCCGTCCTGCCCCATGCACCCGTGCCAGCCCCTTAGAATGACTCAATTCTATACCATCTCTGTGCCACCTCTCCCGTCTCGTGAATCTTGCCTAGTTCGATCTGTATGCTCTGCTGTGCAAGCTCGTCTATTCGCTTTCTTGCTTCATCGGAAAGGGTATGCTTTGGCTGTCTATCCATCTCCTCAAGCAGCTGCATGCTCTTCCTGGAGATGTCAGCGGCAAGACGGCTACTTCTCCTCTATATCGGCAAGCACCGCTTTCATAAGGCAAATGAGGGATCCTACCGAGGGGAATACCGATACAGCCTCTGGTCTGCGTTGAAGCGCTCCTGATACTTCTATTGGTGTCAATCCCCAAGCCGATCCGGATCGGCATCTATCGGAAAGCCATCGTCTATCCAGCTACGGTATCTCTGTGCAAGATCCCAGAACTAGTAGCGCCCGAGCTTGAGATCGCAGAGAGTGGAGGCAATCACACCGAGGGCTCCTGCAGCCGCCTTCTGCGTCGGTCTGCTTTCCAAGCCTCTCCTGTCATGCTTGTTTCCTTTAAGATCGAGCGGGTGCAAGGGGGTCTCTGTGACGCCCTTCTAATTGTCAAGTCGTTTTGAGCATGCGGTTCTGGGCAATGATGTCGTAGTACAGCTCGCGCGCTATGTATCGCTTGACGCATTCTATCGCCTCGAGCTTGGAATGCCCCTCGGACATCTTGCGGGCCACTGCCTTGAGCGCCTTGCTGTGCCTCATGCCCCTTGCGGTGCC
>ERZ773013.235-NODE-235-length-34968-cov-2.756939_pt1 | contig 34968 bp, 28 predicted proteins | sample MGYA00511670_ERZ773013 | MGnify/ENA primary metagenome ERZ773013 (study PRJEB29015, sample SAMEA2738120) | human oral metagenome | biome: human oral; feature: human-associated habitat; material: saliva | place: China | collected 2257 ... | reverse complement strand
CACCAAATGGCCGAGAAACAGTTTTTGGTATTTGTCGTTTTGTTTGGCGGGCAGGTCTTCAAATGCTGTTCCGGGCTTAATGCCGTTATCGGGGTCACCTTTTGTGGGATCGTAGACCCATCCGCACACTGTGCAAACATACTTTTTCATAATGCTCATGTATTAAGTTGAAATAATTGCAATACTTACTTTGCAAAGTTACATTATTTATTTGAATTGCCAAACGAATAACCAAGATTTTTTTCGTTTTGCGATAGAGTCGGACACCAGACCTGTCCTACACGACACCAAAAAACATGAAGAAAAATTTGGCAGGGCGAAAAAAAACGTGTAACTTTGTATCCGCAATCCAAAATAATAGGGGCATAGCCCAGTTGGTTTAGAGCGCTGCAGTCACATTGCAGAGGTCATCGGTTCGAGCCCGATTGTCCCTACAAACAATAATCCGCCGTTTTCAGTACAGGAAGCGGCGGATTTGTTGTTGTTGGCAATTAATAGGATGTTCGTGTCAGTCTGTGTTGTTCGGTGACGTTTAGATGTTATCAGGGTTACATTCCACAGGATGTCAGGCCGAGTGTGGTAGCTACGGCAGTCAAAATTGATATGACCATGTTGATGATCATCTTCCAGATCTCTTTCTTGTTCATTTTGATATTGTTCTTTAATTCATAATTTCTCATTCCATGCTCTTCAGTCTTCTTAGGATGCGGACGGCCAGAAGGGCCGCCCTTGCATTACGGCTGAGTGGTGGTCGTTGTGCTGTCTGCCTTCTTGCTCTTGTCAAGCACCTCAGCGGTGATGCCGTTGAGGAGTGTCTTGACGTAGGTGCCGCTACGATGACCCTTGCCCGTTATGTTGCCATTGGCAACGAACTTCACCTCTGGCTTGTAGAGGATGTGATACCTCTTGATGTTGTTGGCTGTGAAGCCGGCCTCCTTATCGGCAAGAGTAGAGTTAATCCCCACTTGGAAGGAGCCGATGCCGTCGAGCACCACAGTCTTGGAATCCTGGAGATGGGCTTTCATGACGTGGCTGAGCTCTGAGAGCACTGCCATGATGTCAGCCTACGTGACAGTCGTGGAATGGCTGATCTCCTCGGCGAGATTCTTCATTGTGATGTGGCCCATGCTCACAGCACGTCCGTACCACTTTCCAAACGACTTGGAATTCTTCATCTTGATCTGTTGCTTCTTAAAACGAATGCTCATAGTTGTTTCCTTTCTCTGATTTTTAGATTGTTAGACATTAATTGTTAGGACTTGTCTCGGGATTGTGTTGAGCGCTCATTCCTCTTTCGAAGGTTTCTTTCCTTTTGACAATGCAAAGTTACGGCCTTTTTCTGTCCGTTCCAAATAGTGCGGGGGCATGCCTGGGGGAAGCCTTGTATGGTGTCAGTAGTGGCAGAAGACTGCCATTTTTTGACTGTAATCAAGAAAACAGTGGCATTTGCAAGCTATATGTGACAAAAATGGAAAGGTTGCAGAAAAAAGTACTAACTTTGCAGTGAGATAAGTGAAAAGGCACCTTGCATAAAGGTGCTCGATATAAGTAAAAGATAGTTATGTGGGGCTAGCGAGTCCCGGAACGTTTAACTAATGTAGAAAGGATAACAATTATGAAAAAGATTATGATGAACATCAAAGCAGCGGTGAAGCGCATCATGTCGTTCTACGTCGACTCTATGAACGGCTACGGCGAGGCGCTCATCAATTCTCGTGGTCTGGCAGGGGCATAAATAGTCCCACCGCCTCACCCACAGCCCTCCCATAGGGGAGTGTATAGGGCCTCTGGAACTGCGGGCGTGAGAGTATACATCAATTGCCATTAATTTTCTGTTAATTGTACATGAATGTTTGTGTCAATTAACGGGAGGTTAATGGCAATTGTCGTTTTGCTTGCTTGTTATCGAATAATATAGGCATGGGATGCGGCGTTCAAGAACATGAACGGGCCGTCGGGCCGTGCCGTGAAGGATATCCCACGAATGATCAGCGCTTGGCCGGCTCTGCCGCCATGTCGTTGAGTCTGGGACACTGCATCCGGCTGATGGTCTGCTGTACGCGGAAGAGGTTGGGGTGGTGCCTTTTCAGCATCAGGCGACGGGGTTGTCGTTCAAGTAATCGATCCGTCGCCGCAGCTGACCCGGTCTACAGGTACAGACCGTTGAGCTGATTGATGAAGATTGTGGATCGGTCATTACAGAACGTAACGAAATCACGGATGATGTCATTGCCGGTACCCGGATAGGGAACTGAGAAATGCCGGTTTTTGAAAGTGCCTCTGTTACTGCTGAAGAGCACGTAAGAGAGGCGGTTGCCCTTAATGACGGGCAGCAGTGTACGCGAAAAAAGACCCTTTGCGACGATGCCTTCAATGCCCGTTGTGAGCGACGGCACAAGGTCTCTGTCCTGCGCGAAGCGTGTCACGGCCTTTGCCAACAGCGGCAGCGTGGCGGCATAAGCTGTAGTATCGGTCTTGCCGGCTGGCTGAATATAGATGGCGTTGACCGCTAAGGGGCGCGTCTCACCGGCAGTAGGGCAGCAACGGAAAAGCCCATCACCATGTTGCAGTGACTGGCGGAACGCCGCGCCGTCAGTGAATGCCTCAGCATAGCCAGGCAAGACATTGGGTACATTCTCGTCTTTCAGCGTCTCCATGACAGCGGTATAGAGCGCGTAGTACTGTTCGGCGGACATCCGGTCGTACCAGTTGCCTAACCCCGTAGGCAAAGGATAGAAGACCACCGGTACATGAATGCCGTACTCATCGCAGAGTCCGGAGAGAAAGGCAGCGACACGTTTAGCCCCCGCTCTCACCGTCTCAACAGAGCCCCGCGGCGGTTGCCACGTCACCGTGACGAGCCCTCCGTGCCGGAACATCGTCAGGGCGTCCTTGCGGATAAGTGAAAACGCAAGGCCTGAGGTATTCTTCTTTTTGTCGCTCTCGATGCCTTGCAGCTCATAGCACGTTGCGGCAGGACCTTCGCCGCACACCGCATGCATGTCGCTGCGAGCCGAGTCGCCGCGCCAGCCGATGCCCTCAAGGGTGGCATACTGCTGACCAATGAGGGTGCCGCGGTTGACAAGCGACCGCAGGTTGACGGCGAGATGCTCCGTGCGCGTCGTCTGACCGTCGCTGCCGTATTCCTCATAGCTTTTCTTTTCCTTGCCACCGCACGAGGCAAGGATGATAAGGGAAAGGGTGAAAACAATCTTTTTGATTCGAAGCATGTGACAGATAGCTTATTGTGCGTAGGCCGCCTTCATGGCCTCAACCACAGTGGGCAGGCTCCATTGAGGCACCGCGCGGTCGGCACTGTCGATGATGCTCATCCAATAGAAAGCCGGGGCACCAATGGCCTTGCCCTCACGCGTGATCTGCGCAGCCTGGTCGGCCGCCATTTGCTTCAGGGCGTCGGACGAAGACTTGTTGACCGAGACATAGGTGCCGTCGGGATTGTTGCCGTGCGTGCCGTACTCGCCAATGAGCACCGGCGTCCCCTTATCGACAAATGTCGTCTTCAGGCGTGACATCATGTCGGATACATACTTCCTGCATTCACTGTCCCATGTCGTTTTGTTGATGACAAAGTTATAAGGATCATAAGTATGCACCCCCACTATAAGGTGCCGATTACCGCCGACGGGGTCATCGGGTACGGTGAAATGGCTGATGACAGCTTCGGAGTTGGCCGCAGCATAGGGATTGACAAGGAGGTTACGCGTGGCGTTCTTGCCGCCCGTGGCACGCACGGCGTCAACAAAGGCCTGAGCCCACTGGTTGTGAACGGCGTAGGCAGCCTCGTTTTTGGGAGTCCCCCACGTGTTGTCGGCATCGAGCATCTCGTTGAATCCCTCGAAGACCAACAGGTGACCGTAGTCTTTGAAGCGTGTGGCGATGTTTGTCCAGAGCGTCTTAAACTTTTCCACATGAGCCTTATAGGTGTCGGCATCGTCCTTGAGCCACACTACGGGACCGGCGGCATTGTCGTGGTGCGTGTTGAGAATGCAGTACATGCCCGTATTGACAATGTAGTCGACCACTTCCTGAATGCGGTCCATCCACGCCTTGTCCACATTGCCCCGGTCGTCGATGTGCTGTGCCCACGTCACGGGCAGCCGTATTGCGCCAATGCCGTTTTTATGGAGGAAAGTTATCAGTTCGGGCGTAGTTACCTGCTGTCCCCAGAGCGTCTCAAACTGCTCCACGGTGGCCGTGGCTGGGTCAAACCACGGTGTCTTCAGCGAGTTGGCTTCGAAAGTATTGCCAAGATTGTAGCCCAGTCCCATATTGCGGCAACAGTCTGTCGCCGTCTCGTTGGTAGGATCCTGCGTAGGAGGCGCCGCCACGGAGAATGTCACACTCCTCACTTCGCCCACCTTCCAGGTCGCGTTCTCGGCGAGATCAGCGCCGTCGGCAGTGATAAAGTTCGTCATTTGGTCAGCAGCGGTGAAGGCGATGTGGTTATACATGCCGTCAAGCTGGAAAGTCTCGGCGGTGCCGTCCGCCTTGTTGACCGTGTAAGCATCACCCGTTTTTTGTGCCAATGCGCCTAAAGAGACCAGCGTCAAAGCCAGGGAGAGGAATAGATTCTTCATGTTATTTCTTGATTTTAACCGATTTACCATTTACACGGAGAATATACACACCGTGCGAAAGAGCTGAGAGGGAGACGACGGTATTGCCGCCGGTGCGCTCCACAGGGCACGCCACCGCCCGTCCGTCGGGTGTGAAGATCCGCGCCTCGGCGTTCTCGCCAGAGACAACGAGACGATCATCGCTCAGCGAGAACTTCTCAGACGTGATTGCGCCGATGCCTGTGAACGAACTGAAAGTGAACGTCTTGACCGTGTAAAGCGCATATTCAGCTGTCGTCGCCGCGGTCTTGACAGTCAGCTTATCGTCCTTCATCCAGATGTCAGGGAGTGTGGAGAGCATGAACGTCTGCGTCGTATTGTCGTGGAAAGTAATCACCAAAGCAGTGCCGTCGTCAGCCTTCACCGCTGCGGCACAAGCTAAAAGAAAGAGAAGAGAGAGAAGTATTTTCTTCATGTAGCAGGAATAATGTTTTAGTAAAATGACGTAAACGCATAGGTCATCGCTATCTACCACGTTTTTTCACGCAGAGGTGCCCACCCGTGGACACCCCCGCATGAAGACGGTTACGGCATGATGGCCATCTTAGTCACACCCTTCAGGTCGCCTTGCAGGATGAACGCCGTGTCGGACCAACCGTCACTGACGTTGTTGATGGCATCCATCATGGCTGCATCAAATACTTGCACGATCTTGGTAGAAGTGCCATCTCGGTCCGCAACCGTGACCACGGCCCCCCAGTTAGCATTGTTGATCTGCACCTGGCCGGCCTGACCGGCCTCCTTATAGATAATGAGCTGCGAGCCTTCCTTGACACCAAGCTTCTTCAGGTCAGCCTTAAAGATGCGCATCTTGCCCGTACCGCTGCTCCAGTCGAAGTTAAACGGCCAGCTCACGAGGGAAGACTGATCCTCATATCTGGCACATTCGGCAAGGTCTGCCTCCTTGGACTTGACAATGAACGTGCCAAGCTCCACCTTCGTGCCGTCAGGCTGGACGGCGATGAACGTATAGGAACTGGAAGCGAGCGTGGCAGGTACCTGGAATGTCAGTGAGCGGTTGGTCTTGTCCTTGAACTTCGTTACCTTTGTCGTACCGATGTAGAGCGACTCGATATTGTTGAAGTTCTTGCCCGTTATCGTAACGTATTCGCCAACCACACCATTGGCTGCTCCGTTGACAGCCGGCATTGTGGCCGCATGGACCGTCAGTCCAGCCTTCACCTCCACGGTGGTGCCGTTCTTCAGATTCAGCGTGCAGCCCGTGCCGTAAGCGGCAGCAGGAACACCCACGGTGATGGCGGAGCCGCCTTCGCTGGCCTTCATGTCCTCGCCTTGCAGCGGTGAGTCACCAGGGAAGGTGACGGAAGCCACAAGGTCAAGGTCCCTACCGATGATGGCAATCTTGTTGCCGGCCGTGACCACCGCAGGTGAGAACTTCGTCACCGTGGGCTCTACGAGCTTGTAATCGAGGCTGACAGTCTTGCCGTTGGCGAGCTTCAGCTTGAGTTCTCCAGCCTGAGCCTTCTCCGGCACAACAGCAGAGACCTTACCGTCCTTATAGACAGCGTCCACGTCGATGCCGTTGGTACCGTCGGGGAACTGCAGCGTAGTCACCAGGTCGAGGTCCTTACCTGTCACGGTGATGGTGCTGCCATTCTTCACAGGAGTGGGAGCGTAAGAAAGATCCGTCGGTACGACGGTCGTGATGGTGCCTGCAGGGATCTCCACACCGGAAGCAGTGACGAGGGTCACCTCTCCATCGGTGGCCTTGACAGGCACAGCAACCGTCAGGCTCCTGCCATCGCCGGCAGCAGTAACGCCCTCGATGGTAGCGCCCTGGAACTTCACGGCAACAATCTGTTCAAGGCTTGAGCCCGTGACCGTGATGTTTTGGCCAGCCTTGGGATGCGTGTTGTCTATGCCTTTTGCCTCCGGAAGATTGACGTTGAGCACTTCTTTGGTCTCATACTCCGTCGGTGCTTCGGCAAGATCAGTGAGCTTCAGTACGCCGGTCTTAGCCTCCTTGGGGATGATGACCCTAATCATGTAGCGGCTGTGCTCCGTGAACTGACTCTCGGGTATGGTGTCTCTGTCGGTAAAGATAACACCATGGAAGAGGTTGAGATAATCGCCTTCAATGGTCACGACGTCGCCAACGCTGCCCGTCTTGCTGGATTTGTCGCTGCCGACATAGAAGTCTTTGACCACGATGTCCTCGCGATAGGTGACGGGGGTGATCGTGCGGATCACGCCGCCCTTGCGCGTCTTGAGCACCACGATACCGGTGTCGCATTTCTCGGCGGGCACCTGGATGGTGATCTCGCTCTCTTGTCCGGCTTTCACCACTTCGTACTGCGTGATGGGATCAGCGCCGGGGAGATCAATCTCCGCTATCTGGTCGAGGTTGGAACCAAGGAAATGGAGTGTGCCCCCGCGCAGCACGGGGCAGGGACCAAAGGACAGGACGGAGATGTCGTTGCCGTACGGGTCGGTGTTGAGGTTATCCTCGCTGTTGCATCCTGTCAGTGACAGTCCCGTGAGAGCTAACGTCAACAGGAAGATGATATACTTGAGTGTTTTCATTTCTTACCAAATTTTAATCAGCTGAGGGTGATGGATTTAATTCATGGGTACCACGCGGATATTGTCAATGCGGATGACAGGATGTCCGTCCTTGCCATCAGGAATGACCGATTTGTCATCATATCCGCCCTTGACCACGAAGATCGTGAGCGATGCGAAGTCCTCAACGCTCCTGAATGTAGAGTTCAGTGCGTTGCCGTCCCAGTCGCGGTTGAAGTCAGTAAACGGAATTGTGACCGTCACCCACTTGCCGCCCGTGTCGTAGCTCTTGTCGCTATTGTTCCACGGCATGTAGAGCGCACGCGAGATATCACCTTTGTGATGGAAGAACGTGTTGTTGGCATTGAAGAGCGTCACCTTGTCAATGCCGGCAAAGATGAGCTGCATGGCTCCCGATGTCCATGGGTGATCGGAGGGGATGCACATCTCAAACTTCAGGGCTTTCTTGTTCCAGTTGGAGAAGTCGGCGACGTCGTTGAGCTTGGGTCCGTCCTTTTCGAAGGTCTTGTCCCATGTGCCAGCCCAATACTCAAAACAGAAATTACCATCATTCCAGGCTGCATCCTTTGCCAAATCCGCATCGCCAAGCATCAGATAATGGCCTTCGAGCGAAGCGTCATCCTCCTGAATCTTCTGGTTGTGCCATCCGTGATTGCCCAGCACATTGGTGCCGTCCCACGGCGTGTCAAAGTCGAAGAGCAAGCCACGATTGTCCATATACTTGAACGAAGCCTTGGTATCACCATACTTCGACACCACATGGATGAAGTCGTGCGGCATATTCTCGGGCACGGTGAAGGTGATGGCGGTCTTCGTGAGCGACGTGATGGCACGGCGGTCGATCGTGTAACCATCGCCCACCTTGACCTGCAGCGGCGCGTTGTCGTAGTCGAGGAAGTAATCGCCCATAATGGTGACACTCTCCCCCGCCTTCGCATGCTCATTGCTCATGCCAAGAATGTCAGGCACGGGAATCGTGACCTTGAAGGGATAAGGGATGGTGTCGTGTTTGCCTGTGACCATGTAGATCTGGTCGCTCACGTGCGTAGGCAGCGTCTTGGGCACGGTGACGATCATCGTGTTGTCGGTGATGTAGCTGGTGTTGAGCACGGCGGGCACATCATTGAAGAGTAACGAAGTGATGCTGCGCAGGTTGTGGCCCACAAGTACGATGGTGTTGCTGAGCGACGCCGCTGTGAGGAGCGAGTCCTTCTTTGCCACATCGACGGGACGGATGAAGCTGATGCTCGGCGTTCCCGACGTGATCTTGTACTTGTCGGGCTGATCCTCACACGAGGTAAGCCCCATACCTGCCACGGCGAGAGCCATCAGGGCTACCCATTTCATATTTTTTATTTTCATGACTGAATGTTCTTGATTGTTGAAAGAAAAGCGAATTAATAGCTGTACGTCTTTCGTACATCGACGTGCTCAGCCTGCGCGGAGCTGGCAAGGTTCGGATTCAGCGTCACGTCCTCTGTGGGGAAGGGCAGCGTGAAGCTGTTCACGGTGACATTGGGTACCGCTGTCTGGTCGTCGTACTTACAGTCGTCGGTTACTTTCCAAACGCCACTCTCATAATAAGTCTTGTAGACCTCGTCGCAGTTCCACCACGCATTACGTTTCTGGGCTTTGATTTCCTTGACACATGCCTCCGGATCATAGTAGGCACGGCGCACGAAGTCGTACCAGCGGTCACCCTCACCGGCGAACTCGAGGCGGCGCTCTTTCCAGATGTCATCAAAGGTCAGCGTGGTCTTTTCCGGATCCTGATTCTGCACGGCACGCTCGTGAACGGCATTGAAACACTTCAGCGCCTCGGGGTCAGAACCATCTCCAAGCAGCACCTCAGCTTCAGCATAGACAAGATAAACATCGCTCAATCTCAGGATATGGGTAGCGAGGGCATTGCTCATGCGTGCCGACGACATGTTCATTTCAGCCTGATGGTCGGCCTGGTCACCATAGAGATTCTTCACGTTCTGTGCGCCGCAGGGTCCCTGGAACTGTCCTGTAGCTGCCTTGTTATAGTTCTTGTCGTAATAGAATGCCAGTATATCCAATCCTCTCGCTCCAGCTCCCGCAGAGTGCGCGTTGGCCGGTACGGTCTTGTCACGCCAGAAGTAAGGATAGTAGTCGCCTGCCATCATGATAGTGGCTTTGCGTCTGACATCCTTGTCGATGCGCTTTGAGGGGTCGTCGGTAGGCTCCACGCCGAACGCCTCCATAAGGTCGACAGAGGGTCCGCCCCAGCCGCCCCAGCAGTCGCCATTCTCATCAAAGCCCTCGGGAGCAAGGTCACTTTGCAGCGTGTTCTGGCAAGTCCACTGCGCTCCCACGGTCCAGCGCCAGGCAATAAGGCTCTCATCGCTGGCGTTGTTCTTGCCGCGGAAGATATCCTCATAGTTGGCCATGAGCTGTCTGCCCGAGTTCTCGACAACGTCGCGGGCATACTGCGCGGCTTTCTGCAGGTCGTCGTTGTTGAGCTTGCCCGTCACACCGGCCTTGGTAAGATAAACCTTCGCGAGCAGTCCCTCGGCACAGTAATAGTCGATGCGCCCTGTGGTGCTCTTCTCTTTAGGCAACAGTTCCATGGCCTTCTCCAAGGTCAGGATGATGTAGTCGTAGACATCGGCTTTCTCCACCTTGTGCAGGGTGTTGTAATCGCCGCTGGCAAGGTTGACGGAGTTGTCGTGGATGATAGGCACATCACCAAAGGACCGCACGAGAAAGAAGTAGGCCATGGCTTTCCATGCCAGGCATTCGCCCATGCACTGGTTCTTCACTTTTTCCGACGCCGTAGCGCCTTTGAGCGAGTTGTACACCGTGTTGGCGTTGCCGATGGCAGCCCAGAGCGAGTAAGACATGTTGACCAGGTCCTGGTCGGTGCCGTTGACCGAGAAGTTGAGGTACGGGCTCGACCCCCAGTACATGTTGCCCGACATCACCTCACCGAGCTTGATGAATCCGCGCTGGAAGTCATACCACGGCGAGTTGTAGAGATAGTTCACGCCGGAGACGCAGGCATCGTCAGACGTGTAGAAGTTATCGGTGTTGTAGCTATCCTTTGCGGGCTTGTCGAGGAAGTCGCCACATGCTGTCAGCGAGAGCCCCATGAGGGCGGCAGCAGCAATATATGTTAATCTCTTGAGTCTCATATGATTTCTATATGATTGAATTGACGTGTGTGAAGATAATCGTTTTCCCACTTCTTAAAAGGAGGCATTGAGCCCGAAGGCAAACGTCGTGGGCGAGGGATAACGGCCATTGTCGAGACCGAAGACATTGGCACTGGCAGTGGAGACACCGATTTCGGGGTCGTAGCCGTCGTAGCCGGTGATGGTGAAGAGGTTGGTGGCATTGAAAGTCAGCCTGAGTGCGGTCAGTCCAATCTTCTTCACGAGCATCGGACTGAATGTATATCCGAGCGTGATGCTCTTCAGACGGACATACGATCCATCCTCAATATAGCGGTCGCTCCACGCGTCGTTGTCGTTAGGATCATTGACAGAGGCGCGGGGCATGGTGCCGCCAGGATTGGTGACCACCACGTTGGCAATGTTGTCATACCAGTAAGCCGAACGGACGCCGTTCTTGGGGGCGAGATGAGCACGGTTCTTCACGTCAGTGAGCTGATTGACCCATGCCGAATTCATGTGAGTCAGCTTCATCTTGAGGTAGTTGCCGACCTTGTTGCCAACGGAGCCGTTGATGAAGAAGTTGAGATCAAACTGCTTGTAGCGCAACGTGTTGTTCCAACCAAAGGTCCATTTGGGTAGCGGTGAACCGATATTGGTCTTATCATTCTCGTCGATGACACCGTCTCCGTTCACATCTTTATATTTGAGGTCGCCTACAAAGGTGGTGTTGGTACGGCTGTACTTGGTGGGGTCTGCGTCCCAATGCTTCTTGCCGTCGGCGTCGGTGACCACCGGATTGTTCTTTGTCAGCGTGTTGACCGGCGAGTCGAGGATGTCCTGAAAGTCTTTATACACGCCTTCGACCTTGTAACCGTAGAAGTTGTAAAGCGACTCTCCCGGCACGGAGCGGCTCACCACGTCGGTCCACTGTCCGTAACCGACAATGGCTGTCGACCCACCGAGGCTCTTGAGCTTGTTGCGGTTGAGCGAGAAATTGATGTCACTGTCCCAGGAGAAGTTCTTCGTGACGACGGGATGCGTATTGAGTGCGATCTCCACACCGTGGTTCTCGATGTCGCCATAGTTGCCATAAGGCGCTGCCAACGCTGAGGAGCTGTTGCCGCTCGTACCCATGATAGACGGGAGAATGAGCTGCATGAGCATGTCTTTCGACTGTTTGTTGTACCAGTCAACTGTGAGGTTGACGCGGTTGTTGAAAAATCCGAGGTCGAGACCGACATTCCACTGCTCCTGTGTCTCCCATTTGATGTCGAGATTCTTCAGGTTGGCGGGGCGATAGCTCATGCCCAGCCCTGTAGCCATGGCGGAGACGAGGGAGCCCCACTTGTATCCACCAATGTTCGAGTTACCGGTCTGACCCCATCCGATGCGCAGCTTACCGTTGGAGAGCCAGCTGCCTACAGCCTTCTGGATGAACTTCTCGTTGGAGAATCTCCACGCCAGCGCCAGAGAGTGGAAGCCTGCCCACCGCTTGTTGGGACCGAAATTCGACGAACCATCATAACGGTAGGTATAGGTGGCAAGGTAGCGATCATCGTAGTTGTAGTTCTCACGAGTGAAGAATGAAGCCATCGACGAGCTGCCCCATCCGGCGCCAATCTGTGGGTTGCCGGCGCCCAAGGCTGGGTTGTGAACGGCATCGCTGGGCAGATCAGTATTGAACACCATGGTGTAGTCGTACTTCGACTCCCAGCATTCCTGTCCGAGCATGGCGGTGATGCCGTGCTTGCCAAATTGCATGTTGTAGGTGACGTAGTTGTTGAACGACCAGTAGTTGCCGCTGTTCTTCTGCAGACGGCCCTGGTTCTGGTCACGGTTCCACGTCCCCAAATTCACTTTTGGGTTGTAGGTCTGCGCACGCGAGGCGTTGACGTCGTATCCAAACTGGCTGTGCCAGGTGAGGTTCCTGATAGGCGTGATATCTGCATAGATGCTGCCGTTCAAGGTCTGTCGCTTGAGCAGGATGTCGTCGAGCATGGCCATGGCAATCGGGTTCGGATTGGAGAAGCCCTCCTTCGAGACGCTGGAGTAGTTGCCGTTGACATCATAGATCTGTATGTCGGGGGGCGTAGTGAGCGAGTAGTTGATGAGTCCTTCTTCCGAATCAGCGAGCTTAAGGCTCTCGTGCGTGTTGGCAAAGGTGCCGTTGAAGCCGAGCTTGAGCCATTTCTTCACCTGCGCGTCAAGGTTCACACGCACGTTGAAGCGGCGGAAACTCGACCCGATGATGGTGCCTTCCTGGTTGTCGTAGCTGCCGCTCATATAATAATGTATCTTGTCAGATCCGCCCTCAGCGCTGACCTGATGGGTCTGCTGCCATGCAGTCTGGAAGACTGCGTCCTGCCAATTGGTGCCGCGTCCAAGGATGCTGGGATCGCTGTACGACTTGTCGGGATTGGAGATTTCGCCCTGATCCACGAGGTCGTCGTAGAACTCCGCAAACTCGCGCAGGTTCATGATGTCAAGGCGCTTGTTCTGGCGGCTGACGGTGAGGGTGCCGTTGTAGGAGAACTTGGCGTCGCCGCTCTTACCTTTCTTCGTCGTGATGAGCACCACACCGTTGGCGCCCTGCGCACCGTAGATGGCGGTGGCAGAGGCATCCTTAAGCACCTCGATGCTCACGATGTCGGAAGGAGCGATGAGCGAGAGGGGAGAGACAGCCGAGTGGGTGCCGTTGCCGAGCTTATCGCCCAGTCCGAGGCTGGAACCGCTGTTGCTCTGAGAGTTGTAAATCACACCGTCGACAACATAGAGTGGGTCGGAAGCGGCGTTGATGGTGGCCTGTCCACGCACCTGTACAGAGATGGCAGAGCCCGGCGCGCCACTGGTCTGCACGGCGTTGACGCCGGCAATGCGGCCCTGGAAGCTCTGGTCGATGTTGGTGATGGGTGAACTCTTGAGCGTCTTCTCATCGAGGGAGGCGGAGGCACCCGCAAGGTCGCTCTTCTTCATCGTACCGTAACCGACGACAACAACCTCATTGAGGTCGTTGTTGTTTTCCTGAAGGGTGACGTCGTATTTAGCCTGACTGCCAATCTTCACCTCCTTGTCGGTGTAACCCACATAGGAGACAAGAAGTGTCTGACCCGGCTTGATACTGATGGAGTATTTACCGTCCATATCGGTCACCGTGGCTATCTGCGTGCCTTTAACACGGACGGTAGCGCCGATGATGGGACCCTGGGAATCGCTGACCGTTCCCGTCACTTTCTTGCCTTGCTGCTGTACGATCGACACACTGCCGATAGCGGCACGGGCCTGAGGCACAAAGCCTACACCCATGCAGACGCAGAGGCCTGCAAGCAATAATGCCCGTTGAGAGGATGTTCTCTGATGTCCTGTTTTCATATAGAACTATATTTTGTTGTTGTTTCCCCTTGTGTTTGGCGGTTGTTTCCCCGTTTTTAGGATAACATGTGCAAAGTTAACGATTATTTCTTAGAGTTATATAATACTATTTTGACAGATGATGATACTATTTTACCAAAGTGAATAAAAGATAAGGCAGTCGGCTAAATGCAAGTAGGTTGGCGTGTATTTAGTACAATGTCGCCCCTATGGTTTGGTCGACACGCGCTTGTCGGATATGATGGCGGCACCGGCCTTATGCATATCGAGCTCTACTTTTTTTTGACAGGAAGTCGGGCGTGTTGTAAGAGTCAAGGAGCTGGTCGTAGTATTCGGCAGGATGGCGCTGCGGAAGGAGGAACGGCTTGCTGACGTTACCCTTGTCGTCGATGGAAGCGAGGTAGAGGCGGGTGTAGAGACCGTCACCACGGCGGGAGGTGAAGACGAACCAGTGGCTGTTGCTGCTCCAGTTGTGCCAGGAGTCGGTGTTACGACTGTTGGCAGCGGTCAACGGATGGGCCTTGCCCGTCTTGAGATCCAACAGCCAGTTGTCGGCTTCCTGATGCCAGATCGGGAAGCAGCCGTAGTCGCTCATCGTGAACATGATGTATTTGCCGTCGTAGGACGGACGGGGGTGTGTGGCACTCTTGCCGAGGAGGCGGGCGTTGAAAATCGTGTCGACCTTGCTGCCGAAGGTGCCGTTGTCAGGATGAAAGGCTATCTTGCAGATATTGTATCGGATGTCCTTGTAATGCGACGGGATAGACTCAGCCGTGGAGGAACAGAAATAGAGCGTGCGGCCGTCGGGCGAGAACACGGGATAAGTCTCGTAGTGGTTCTTTGTCATGATGAGCGTGTCGAGGAGGAGCTGGTGTGTCTTCGGCTCATAGACGAACACGTCGGACGACTGGTCGAAGACCTCGATGCGCTCGGAGCGCACGGCATGGAAGCTCTGGTGCGTCTGGTTGGTGGAGTAGGCGCAGTATTTTCCTGTCGAGTGCCAGTAAGGATAGACCATGGAGCCGTGGAGCGAGTCGTTCTTGGCCTTGAGCCATTCGTCGTGTCCGTCGTGACGAATGAAAGTGGCGCCGTGGTCACCGCGGACGTGAAACGTTATCTCGTCGGGGTTCGTACGGTTCTGCGTGTGGCAGTTGACACAGGCGCCCGGAGCCGCGAGGTTGTCGAAGATAGGCGTCTCGTCGAAGTTGCTGAGGTTGCGCTGGTAGATGCCCATGTGGCCGTAGACCTCGTAGCCCGGGGCAATGCGGCGGTAGGACAGTCCCCACTCGCCGAGGGCATAAGGACTGACGGTCATCTTGAAGTCTTTGTATTGCGTCCAGTGGCCGTCATTCTCCACGCACACGGTGAATGTCAGGTTGCCGCCTTTGTTCTGCTGGGTCAGTGCATGCCAGTCGTCAATGTCGAAGTCGACACCGTCGCCGTTGGCATGCAGCTCACCGCCCTTACTGCCTCTGACGACGACGTCAATGCAGTCGTAAGGTCCGCCGGTGAAGTCAAAGTCCATGGGCGCGATGCCTGCTGGGATGGTCACGCCGGCATAGTCGGGATAGACGGCCGGCAGCCTGTCCACCTTCGTCGCATCCTGCGGAGTGGAGGTGCAAGAGGCGAGAAGCAGGGCTGTGAGAGCGGAGGTAAGGAAAGATATGTATTTCATTTTCATTGTGTGTGCTATTTCCAGTTTTTCACGAGCATGTAGCTCCAGAAGGTGTTGCCAAGAGGTGGCGTAAGGAGTGACGGGGCGTGCTTGTCGCGCATATACGTCTCGATGAACTGCGCCATGGCTTGCCGCCATTGCGGGTCGATGCTGTAAGGCAGTCCTTGGAAACTGCCATGGCGTTGTGTCCAGTCGTAGAGCAGTCCCTGCTGGATGGCGTAGGGGATATGGTCGGTATATCCGGCATAGCGGCCGATGGGGTAATACTGCATGAATCGCGGCATGTCACGGTTGACGAGCTCATATGCCATGAGATACTCGTAGGCGTTCTTATTCTCGTGGCAGTGAGCGAAGAGCAGTCCGAGCATCTGGTCCATCTCCGTGTCGCTGAAGAGATAATCCTTCGTGACGCGGTACTGGCGCAGTTTGCCGTAGACAGGGTCGGCATTGATGATAGCCTCACGCTGTAGACCGTCGAGGGTCGTGAGCTGCTGCTTTGCCCAGGCCCTATAGAATAATGTGTGCTTCAGCTCGTGCAACAGTTTACGGGCTACGGCATAATGCCCGTTGATGATCTCGCATTCAATGATACGGCGACTCAGGCGTGCGCTGCGGCGGAAGTTGGGAATGGCCTGCTGTGCCTCAAACATATATCGCTCGGCATCGTTGACCATACCTAAGAAATAGAAGGTCTCAGCCGTGGAGACGGGTGAGAGCATGTCGCGCGTGAAGACGGGGAAGAGACCTTGTGTCCCGTTCTGATAGAAGTCGAAGAGCCGGTCGCAGAGCTCGCCTTTTTCGCTCAGGGCGAGGTTCGTGCATGCCACCTCCATCGGTGCCGGGTCGTCGGTCTTCGTTGCTTTCTGTAAGATCTTGTCCCAGTTGTAGATCTTGTCCCAGTTGTGGGTGCGAACGAGATAGTCGTAACGGATCATCTCGTTGGCCTTGGTATTGAAGCAAGTGTAAACCCAGGCAGCACCGCCAAGGGCGATGATGGTCCATGTGGCAAGGACGATGGGCTTAGCGTGTGAGGGTCTGCTTGCCGGCTTGTTGGCAGCATAATAGTTGAGGAGGTTGCCGATGAACGGCCACAGCGGCACAAGAACCATCAGCACGATCTGCATCTTAGGGATGGCGGTGGGATAGCGGAAATAGTTCAGTCCGCCAAGGAGCCGGTAGAGTGGGTAGGGAGTCTCCCGTACGGCGTCACGGATGGCTATTGATATAAAGATGATAACGCCGGCTACAATAAATGCTTTGCTTTTTGTGGTTTCCTCTTTCCGGGTCAAGGTGGTGACGATGATATACAGGCCAAAGGAAAGTGTGACTGGGCCGAAGAACCAGTAAGCAATTTGCAGGCTGAAGATTAGGATAATGATTTTTGTGCCGGTGTTGAAATCCAGCAGGTTATCCCACCCCAACATCATCAGTTCGAGGAGGATGAGGGCGACGAGGAACGACGGCATGACGTCAGCGTTGCCCATATAGGCGAGCAGCAGGATAGCAGGGATGAAGGTCAGGGCATACCATCGGTCGGACATGCCATGACGACTGCACAACAGGGTCGTGAGGCGCTGGAAGATAAAGAACAGGATGCCGAGAAGGATGGCACCGACGACATAGAGGTAGTTGAACTGTGTGATGAACTCCGCTATCCAGTCGACGAGGCCGCCGGGCGTGTGGAAGCGCTGCCAGAAATAATCTGGCGTGAAGAGGAACATCTGGTACTGTTCCTGATAACCGAGGATGTGTGTCTCGCCTACGGCCCAGAACACTGCGACGATGACGGCGAAGAGCAGAGAGGCCAGTTTTTTTTTCATTTCAGGTCATGTATATTGTTTTGCTGTACAAAGATAAGAATAAAAAAGTAATTATTTTGCCGCAAATGATAAAAAATCACGGGGACTCCGCAGGTAAAAAGAGCCCCCGTGAAAAAGAAGAAAAGTTTACTTCTTTACGGCATTACTTCTTCACGGCGAAGTGCCAGAAGGTACCCTCTCCCTCATGGCCCGATACGGTATGCTGGGCACGGATGTAGAGGTCGGTATCCGTCACCTTCGTGATCTCAAAGTTGTGGCACTCTTTGTAGTTCTCGTTGATGATATACGGGAAGACGATGTTGCCGGCACCAGTTGTGATGAGGTTACAGATGACGTTCGTCGACGCATTGCGTGTAGAGAAGTCGAGCTTGAAGGTGCAGGTACCGCTCTTGTCGCCACGCTCATTGCTTTCATTGTCAATATGCGTGGTCAGTGTGCCGGCCTTCCAACTGAAGGTCATCTCGCCGTAGGAGCCGCCCTGGCCTGTGACATCGGTCGTCCACCAGCTCCCTGCGGCATCGGTGGCGGCACCGTTACCCCAGTTGTTGCCTTCAGAGAGCACCCATGTCTTGGCGTTGTCAGCTGTAGCAGGATCTTTCGGATCGCAGCCGGTGATGGGCTGGATCTCTGCCGGAGCATCCGTGTAAGTCTTGGCGGTGTAAGAACCGAGGTCGATGGTCTTCGTGTTGCCGGCTGCATCCATGATGTCCACGGTGAGCTCCTGCGGAGTATCAAGACTGTAAGTCGTCAGTGAGCCGATAGTCTTGTCGAGCGTTGTTGTGCCCCAGTGGAAGGTGCAGAGCACCGGATTGAGGTTGCTGACGATGTTCAGTTTGTTGCCGAGCTTGCCGCTGGTGTCCTTGTCCTGCTCCACCTTGATCAGATCCTTGTTGAACGTTGTGCCGAAGTGGTCGGGCGCGCCGGTCTGACCGATGCACAGACGGGTCTTCAACTCATCCGTGAGATAGGTGATCGTATCGATCTGCACGGTGAGGTCTTTCTCCTCCGGCATGCCACCGTCGTTGGTGGTGAGACATTTCACGGTGTTCTGCCCGAGCTTTGTGAAATAGATGGTGGCATCGGAAGATACCGTGTTCGTCGTCTTTTCGATCAGCTGATCAGCCTGCCAGTACACATTCGTCGGTGAAGAGCAGACGACATGTACTTGGTTGGAGTTCTTGCCGTTGACCTGGACCGGCGTAGCAGATACCTGCAGCTGGCCGGCGGGGACATCGCTCCATTCATCACCGCCCTCAATGTCGGACGGGTTGCATGAGGCCAGTGCCAAAGCAAGCAGAGGCGCAGCAAATAATATCTTGTTCATACTTAGATAGCTTGTTTAAAGTTTTACTCATTACCAGCCCTGATACTCAGAGCTGTTGTCCCATCCGTCGTTCTGTACGACACTGCCGAGGGATACCTGGTTCTCCGGCATCTTGAAGAATCCTGCGTAGCATTGTAACGGGCCGCATAGCCCCCGTTGTGGGCAGTGTTCTTTGCTTCCTTACCGCAATAGTAGACAGGCTGATTGTTCTGTGCCTCCAAGGCGGCAGCAGCGATATGCCAGCGGCGGATATCATTCCAGCGCACGCCCTCGAAGGCGAGTTCATGACGGCGCTCGTTCTGCAGGACTTTCAGCGAGTAGGTAGAGATAGGAGCCAGACCGGCACGGGCGCGAACGCGGTTGATACCACTGACATTCTCTTCGAGTTCACTCTGCATGAGCAGCACGTCGGCAAAACGGATCAGCACGAGGTCGTGGATGTTGTCGAGCTGCATGTTGTTACCATAGCCGCCGCTCAGACCTCCTTTGTCTCCATACATGATATCTTCGAAGCAGCACACATACTTGCCGTCACTGTTCTTGGCAGAGATAGGTGAGAGCTTCTTCTCATAGTAGTCGGTCTCCTGGACGAAGTCAGCCCAGCCGCCTCTCTTGTAAGCGGGGAGCTTGTTGACATCCTGGATGGAAGCCTCAAGACGCAGATCGTTAGGCTCGTCAGCCTGCCATTCTTTCACGAGGTTGGGAGCGACAGGACCGGCACCCCAGCCTTGGCCGAAGGGGAACGTGTTGGCGTAGTCCTGACCGCCACGCATACCGAAGTGAAGAGCGTAGCCGTTGGCGTAACCGATGGTGGTTGACCAGGAAGAGAGCTTGTTGAACTTGACGGCGAACATCGACTCAGGGTTGTTGTCGGAAGCAGCCGTCTCGTCGTTCTCTACCCATTTCAGGCCCTGGCCCTTGGTGTAGGAATAGTCCTCCACGGTGCAGCGGTTGGTATAGGCCCAGAGGTTGCGGTAGTCGGGAACGAGAGAGTAGCCGGAGTTGTTGACACAGGTATCGATGCAGTCGCTGACCATCTTCTTTGTCAGCGTCTTGCTATTAGGCAGGGCAACCTCTGTCAGCGGACTATAGGCCGTACTGGTGAGAGCTTTCAGGTCGGTACCATTGCCGTACATGCCGGTATAGAACAGCCAGGCACGTCCGAGCATAGCCTCTGCTGTGTACTTGTCAATATGACCGTCGTTGCGGCGCTTGGCAGGGAGATAACAGGTAGCGGCATCATATAGATCCTGGAGAATCTGTTCCCAGAGCACTTTCACTTCACCCTGTTTCATCACCTTACCGGTGGCTTCTGTCATCAAAGGCACGTTGCCGTACATAGAGGCGAGCTCATAGTGATAGAACGCACGGAGGAAGAGGGCCTCACCCATATCGGTATTGCGGATCTCCTTGCTCAATGTCGTGATGTTTGGCAGGGAAGCGATGAGGCCGTTGGCACGTGAGATGCCGGAGTAGCGGTCTTTCCAGAACTGCTCCGTCATGTTCTGGTTGTAGTTGCAGAGCAGATCCTCAGCCTGCATGAGCTTATCATTGGTACCGCCACCGCCGAGGTTGTCGTCACTGGCGAGCATCGACAGGTAGAGGAACGACTGCTGGGGCGTGGCGCAGACCTGGTTCAGGTTCTCATAGATAGCGGCGAGGGATGCCGTGGCATCTTCTTCCGATGCCGGGAACTTGTCGCCGGTAGCCTCCGTGATGTCATCGGCATCAAGGGAGCAGGATGCCAGAGTGAGGCTTACCGTTGCTGCTGACAACAGATATAACAGTTTATTCATGGTTTCGGAATTTAGAATTTAACATTGACACCAATCAGATAGGTACGGGGTGAAGGATAGTTGCCGACATCGACACCTGTCACCCATGGCTCGCTGCTGTTGAGGGCTATACCGTTCTCAGGATCCATACCGTCGTAGCCGGTGATGGTGAAGAGATTCTGTGCAGTGACATAGAGACGGAGCTGCTGGAACGGGCATGACTTCCAGATGTGTTTGAAGTCGTAGCCGAGCGTGATGTTCTGCATGCGGAAGTAAGAAGCGTTCTTGCAGTAGATGTCGGAGATTTGCTGCCAGTTGGGGCCGGTGTTACCCGGAGTCAGACGCGGATACTTATTGGATGTGCCCTCACCATGCCAGTATTTGTACACCTCTGTGGTGTAGTTCTCATACTGACCGTCGGTGAACTTACGCCAGGAGCGCATCACCTGCTGGCCGAAGGCGCCGTAGATCGTCACGCTGAGGTCGAAGCCCTTGTAACCGATATTGAAACTGAAGCCCATTGTCACGTCGGGGTTCGGATCACCGAGCTCAGTCTTATCGTCAGCTGTGATCTTGCCGTCGCGGTTGGTATCGGCAAACTTCAGATCACCCGGTTTGATGTCGGAGCCCTGGAGAGAGTTGGCTGCATTGCCACCGCAGTTCTTGTCGAGATAAGCCTGTACGTCAGCGGCATTTTGCATGACACCCTCTGTCTTGTAACCATAGAAGTAGCCGATGGGATGGCCTTCCTCCATGCGGGCCATGATACCCGTGTTCTGGGCCAGGAGGTCGTTACCGCCCTCGTTGTAGCGGTTGGCATTCTTGATCTCCGTGACCTTGTTGCTGTTGTAGGCCATGTTCCAGTTGATGCCGTAGTTGAAGTCGCTGCCGATCTTGTCGTTCCAGTTCAGAGCAACCTCGAAACCGGAGTTACGCACGGTACCGGCATTCTGCCACTGCGTAGAGAAGCCGGAGGTACCCGGGATCTGTACCTGTACGAGCAGGTCCTTGGTCTTCTTGTAATACCAGTCGAGGGTGGCACCCAAACGGCCGTGGAGGAAGCGGGCGTCAAGACCGAGGTCAGTCTGCTCACTGGTCTCCCACGTCAGGTCCTCATTGGCCAGACGGCTGAGATAAGCACCCTGTGTAGCGCTCTCCTTGGTGTTATTGAAGGAGTAATAACCGAGGTCGCCATAGGTATAGGTAGCGAGGTAGCCGAAGGCATCGCCGATGTTCTTGTTGCCGTTCTGACCCCAGCCGGCACGGAACTTCAGAAAGTCGAGCCAACTTGCAGCGGGCTGCATGAACCTCTCGTTGCTGATCACCCAGCCTGCGGAGAAGGAGGGGAACCAACCCCAGCGGTGACCACTGGCAAAGCGGGACGAACCGTCAGCACGAAGGATGGCACTGAACATGTAAGTCTCGTTGTAGTCGTAGTTGATACGGCTGAAGTAAGAGTTGACGGTCTCATCGGTATAAGGCACACCCGTGACAGTGGCAGCACCGTTACGATCCTTAGTCAGAGAGAGGTAGCCATGCTTGAAGTCTCTGTAGATACTGTTCGTGGCCATACCGCTGATGCTCTCACCCATGCCCGGACGAGTCTGGTAATATTCAGTACCGACCAAGGCATCGAAGTGGTTGTCCCTGATGTTAAACTTATAGTTTAAGGTGTGCTGCATACTCCAGTTCCATCCCAGCCCTGCCTGTTGGTTGGTCTCGTCGACGGTGCGGAAGCCGTCCTTGTTGGTGGTGTTGGCCCTGTAGATAGGAAGGAAGGAACGATAGGAGTAGGTGTTCTGGCTGTAGTTGACCTGTCCACGATAGACAAGGCCTTTAGTCGGCTGAATCTCCACGTATGCGATGGCGTTGAGGTTGAAGTTGCGGCTCTTGTTGTTGGCACTCTGACTGTTGACGAGCTGATAGATCGGGTTCAGGGTGTAAGAGTTATAGTTCATCCAGCCTTCTGTACCTGATTTAGCCAGGTCGTCGGCGTCGAAGTAGTTGCCGTCGGCATCATAGATAGGTACACAGGGATTGGCGCGAAGGGCGGTGGAGAGCACATTGCTGTACTGGTTGCCGATCTGGATACCCTGTTTCTCACGATGCTGAAAATAGACGTTCTCACCGAACTTCACGACATCCAGGTTTTTACTGTTACGATAGATGACATGCTCGGAGTTGAGGCGGAAGGTGAAACGACGGAAGTCAGACTTAGCGTACTGTCCGCCGAGGATACCATTCTGGTACTGATAACCGATACCCGTAGAGAACTTGCTGCGGTCACTGCCGCCGGTGATGTTGATGGCGTGGTTTGTCGTGACGGCGTTCTTGTTGCGGAGGGCATCGAGCCAGTCAGTGCCTGCGTTGCCGCCGTTCTGATAAGCTGCCAGCAGGTCTTTGTCGATATATTTGTTCCAGTCGTAGGCTGAGCCGCCGTTGTTCATGGCTACCATATCCTGAACTTGCATATACTGCCTGGCCGTGAGGAGCTTAGGAATCTTGTACATGTTCTGCCAACCGGTGTTTCCATCGTAGCTTATCTGTATCTTACCCTGCTTACCCTGCTTAGTGGTGATGAGGATCACACCGTTGGCACCGTTGGCACCGTAGATGGCTGCAGAGGCAGCATCCTTCAGCACGTCGATACGCTCAATGTCGGCAGGGTTGAGGTTGTTGATATCGCCACCGGCAACACCGTCGATGACATAGATAGGCTTGGTGTCACTGTTCGTGCCGGCACCACGGATGGCCACTTTGTAACCGTCACCCGGCTGACCGGACATTGCCGTGATGTTCACACCGGGAGTCTGGCTCTGCAGAGCTCCGAGGACCTGCGTGGTGTTCAGTTTCTCGATATTGTCACCCTTGACCTCCACGGTAGCGCCGGTGACAAGTTTCTTCTTCTGTACACCATAACCGACGACGACAACGTCCTCGAGGGTCTTTTCGTCGTTCTTCAGCGTGATGGCGATGTCCGGCTGGTTGCCTACGGTCACCTCCTGCGTCTTATATCCTATATAGGATACGACCAGGGTAGCACCCGGCCTGACGTTGAGGGAGAAATTACCGTCGAGGTCTGTCACGGCTCCGTTCTTAGGATTGCCTTTCTCCACGATGCTGGCTCCGATGATTGGACCATCAGCATCCACTACATGTCCTGAGACTTTTCTCACTTGCTGTACGGCCTGTGCACTCAGGTTAGGCGATGTTGCTTGCGCCTGCGGGCAATAGGATAGTCCTAAGGCGGTGCAGCAACTTATTGTCAGCAAGGTTGTACTAATCTTAAAACTCATACTTACTCTAAATTTTTAGATTTCCATTATTGTTCTAATAAGTAATTTCGCCTTTATGTTAAGTTTGCTTTTCAATTACAGTTGCAAAGTTAATAATTGTTTGTAGTAAGTATGTAATACTATTTTAGCTGAAAATGACACTATTGTACCAAACTAAAAGTTGTGCTCTTACTATGTATAAATAGGTGTAAGTTAGTGTGTTAAGACACACTCTTAAAAGTTGGATGATGATACGATTAAGGCGTAGCGTCATCGTGACACGGCCGTGAAAAGATCGTGACGCGGTCGCGTCACAGTGATGGTCAGTTTTTAAAGTGACTCGCCAAAATAGGAATCCAGTCTATTGATAATTTTCTAAGAACTGTGATGGTGTATTGATCACAATATCTAAATTGATAAAATCTTTAGGATTCCGGGTAATAATGAGGTCTGCAGCTACCATCTTTGCGGAACCATACTGAATGGAGTCTTCAAAGTCTTTCCATTCTGAACCTAACTTATCAATGACATTATCGTCCGTCAAATCGACATAATCTATATATTTACTGAAACTTAGAAGTCTGTCTTTAACGTCTTTCGTAGAGACATCATACTTCTTTGCTATATAAACCGCATTTACTATTGATAGCGTAGAAATGTTAAGTGAAATTTTCCCTTCCACTCCCAAAGACAGAATCTCCCATGCACTTTCGGCGAATGGCTCACGTGAGAAAAGGGCGTCCAAAAGGAACATTAGTATCAATCAATACAATATAATCATCTTAGTAATATTTAGATTTAGCTAATGCACCTTTTCCGTCCTCGTCGGCAGGAATGGGGACAGAAGGCTTTAGCGACAAAGATTTAACAAGTTTCAGAGCTTCCTCGTGTGTCATTTTCTTGCTGTCCTCTATTACTTTGTTGCTTTTCCCCAATTGAAGGTATAAAGCCACTTTTATGCGGTCGTCCATCTTTTCAATAAGTGTCCACGCCGCATTAAAAATACTTGCTTCTTGCGGAGATAAGTTGATGGTCATGATGAAGTATACTTTATAGGATTCTACTATGCAAAGATAGTGAATTTATTTATACTTCCAAAATACTTTGAATGAAAATGTATTGCTCTCAATATTTGTCCAATAGTACAAGAATATGCTAATATAGTATCATTGTGGTAACAATATTATCTTTAACTTTGCACCAGATTTCAAACCATTGCACTTAAAAACAATGAAAACATCGGGAAATATTATCTCTCACGTTTTATTTCTGTCATGCCTCTTGTTGGGCATGAGTGTGTCTGTATGTGCGCAGATTCGCGGAAATAACATAACAGTTACCGTGACGCCTGACCATGCCGACTGGAACTATCGCACGGGTGAGACGGCGACGTTCACCGTCAACGTGCTTCGCTCAGGTACATTATATTATAATAATGTGTCAGTCGACTATGAGGCCGGTCCGGTGATGTATCCGAACATTAAGAAGAAAGGCGTGGCGCTGAAGGACGGTACGATGCGACTCAAAGGCAGCCTCTCTACGCCTGGCTTCTACCGTGTGAAGGTCACGGCGCATGTCGGTGGCAAGGACTATGCCGGGCTGTGCACCGCCGCATTCTCACCCGAGAAAGTACGGCCGATGTGTAAGGATGCCAAGGAATTCGATGCTTTCTGGAGCAAGGCGCTTCAGGACGCGCGCACCGTGGGACTGAACCCTACCCGCCGTCTGCTGCCTGAGCGCTGCACCGGGCAGGACAACGTCTACGAGGTCAGTTTCTGCAACGGTTCGTATGCCTCACGTATCTATGGCATCCTCAGGGTGCCTGTGAGAGCAGGTTCTTATCCTGCACTGTTGCGTGTGCCCGGTGCCGGCGTGCGCCCTTATTCAGGTGACACCTACACCGCCCCCGGCAAGTGTATCGTTCTGGAGATCGGTATCCACGGAATACCCGTGACGATGGAGCAGAAAGTGTATGACATCCTTCTCGGAGGTGCGCTCAACAACTACTGGGATGTGAATATCGCCTCGCCTGAGAAGAACTATTACCGCAGAGTGGTGACGGGTGCCGTGCGTGCCTTCGACTATATCGCCTCATTGCCTGAATGGGACGGTAAGACGCTCGGTGTCACGGGCGCCTCGCAGGGCGGTTTCCTCTCGCTTGCCGTGGCGGCCCTCGACAAAAGAGTGACTTTTCTCGCAGCCGTCCATGATGCGATGTGCGACTATGAGGCGGAGTGCCACAATGTCGCCGGCGGATGGCCGCATTATTTTTATAAGAAGACATTTACGGAAAAAGACGTGGAGGGTGTCCGCTACTACGACGGTGTCAACTTCGCCCGTCGTTGCACTGTACCTGCCTGGTTCTCCTTCGGCTATAACGATGAGGTGGTACCCCCGACATCATCCTACGGACTGTATAACATCTATCCCGCAAAGAAGACACTCAGTGTCTATCAGCAGACCGGACATTACTGGTATCAGGAGCAGTGGGACGAGTGGCAGGCGTTTATTACGCATGCGCTAAAGATTAAAGAATAAACCAAAGCATCTGAAAAGCAAACCATAAGCATGAAGAAGACATCAATAATCTCTCTGGCGATGTTGATATTAAGCCTCACCGCTACAGCCGCCAGTCCCGCGAGACAGCTCATCCGGCGGCTGGCGAAGATAGAGAACAAAGGCATCATGATTGGGCATCAGGATGATCCGCTCTACGGCCACGACTGGAAATGGCAGTCGGGCCGGAGCGATGTGCTCGAAACTGCAGGCGACTGGCCTGCTGTGATGGGCTTTGAGTTAGGCCATCTCGAACTGGGCAACGAGAGGAGCCTCGACAACGTGCCGTTTGACCTGCTGCGCCAGGAGGCCGAGAAGCAGCATGCACGCGGCGGCATCGTGGAGATGAGCTGGCACCCCGATAACCCCGTGACCGATAAAAGCGCATGGGATCCGTCGGGCACTCCTGTCAAGGCTGTCCTTCCCGGGGGCAGTAAGAACCAGCTGTTCCGTACGTGGCTCGGGCGCGTGGCTACTTTCTTAGGCTCTATGAGAGACAACAGAGGCAGGCGCATCCCTATCATCTTCCGTCCCTGGCACGAGATGGGCGGCGGCTGGTTCTGGTGGGGAGCGAAGAGCTGCACACCGGAAGAGTACAGGCAGCTCTACCGTTACACTCACGACATCCTGACGAAACAATACAAACTCAACAATATCGTCTGGGCGTTCTCGCCGAATGCGGGCGACGCCGATCTGCTCCGGTTCTATCCCGGTGACGAATATGTCGATCTCATGGGCTTCGACCTCTACGACTTCAACAACGATAAGGCGACTTACCAGAAGAGCCTGCGCTTTGAACTCGACCGATTGGTGAAGACGGCGGCGGAGCATAAGAAACTCGCCGCGCTCACCGAGACCGGCGCGCAGAAGTTGCCCGACAGTCTGTGGTTTACCCACACGCTCCTGCCGGTGCTGAAGGACTACCGCATCTCTTACGTCCTTTTCTGGCGCAATGCGTGGGACAACCCCAGGGAACTCTACGTACCCTACAAAGGCGCGCTGTCGGCGGCAGACTTCAAGTGCTTCGCCGACAGCAGAGAGATGCTGACGCTCAAGGACATCGTCAGGACCCGCTAAAGAGAAACAGTACCACATAACGCCCTTGAGACTTATAGTCGCCTCATCCTGAAGAGTGAAAGGGCTATGATAATAATTTTACTATGACATCATTTGCAGATAAAGTGAAGATCCTGCGTGCGCATCACGAGGATCTGTTGACAAGAAAGAACGTGCCCGAAGAATGGGGTAACGGTATCTACACACGTTACAAGTATCCTGTACTCACTGCTGAGCATACACCTTTGGAGTGGCGCTATGACTTCTGCGAGCAGGACAACCCGTTCCTCATGCAGCGTATCATGATGAACGCCACACTGAACAGCGGCGCCATCAAATGGAAGGGCAAGTACTGCCTCGTCGTACGTGTCGAGGGTGCCGACCGAAAGAGCTTCTTCGCAGTGGCAGAGAGCCCCAACGGCATCGACAACTTCCGTTTCTGGCCCGAGCCCGTCACAATGCCCGAGGACACCATCCCCGCCACGAACATCTACGACATGCGCCTCACAGCCCACGAGGACGGCTGGATCTACGGCGTATTTTGCGCTGAGCGTCACGACGACTCACAGCCCGGTGACCTCTCTGCAGCTACCGCTACGGCAGGTATTGCCCGCACGAAAGACCTCATTCACTGGGACCGCCTGCCAGACCTCAAATCGAAGAGCCAGCAGCGTAATGTTGTACTCCACCCGGAGTTTGTCGACGGCAGGTACGCTTTCTATACCCGCCCGCAGGATGGTTTTATCGATGCCGGTAGCGGTGGCGGCATCGGCTGGGCACTCGTCGACGACATCATGCACGCTGAGGTCAAAGAGGAGAAGATCATCAATCTCCGCCACTACCACACCATCATGGAGGTGAAGAACGGCGAGGGGCCGCATCCCATTAAGACACCTGCGGGATGGATCCATCTCGCCCACGGCGTGCGTGGCTGCGCTTCCGGCTTGCGTTATGTCCTTTATATGTATATGACGGCTCTCGACGACCCGACCCGTGTCATTGCCCGGCCCGGTGGTTACTTCCTCGTGCCGCAAGGCGAGGAATATATCGGTGACGTGATGAATGTCGTGTTTTCCAATGGATGGATTGCCGATCCCGACGGCCGTGTCTTTATCTATTATGCTTCCTCCGACACACGCATGCATGTGGCAACGAGTACCATCGGCCGTCTTGTGGACTATTGCATGAACACGCCTGCCGACGGCTTCGCAACGGGCAAGAGCGTGGAGACGGTGAAGAAACTTATCGCCAAGAACAAGCAAGTACTTCTTTAGCGAATGTGTATCTTGCGCAATAATTTTGCCTTTCTGGTGTTATCCTTTAATAAGGAAACGATATACTGTAAATTAAAACCATGAAAATTAAGCTGTCTGAGAAGATTGGCTATGCCATGGGTGACGCTGCCGCAGGTGGCATCACATGGAAGATCATGTCGATAGCCTTTCCGTTGTTCTTCACCAATGTCTTTGGCCTGACCTTCTATGATGCCGCCGTCCTGATGCTTGTAGCACGTCTTATCGACGTGTTTATCGATCCGGTTATTGGTGTCATCTCGGACCGTACGCAGAGCCGCTGGGGTACCTACAGGCCATGGGTCATTTTTGGATCTGTTCCTTTAGGCATTATTTTCGCATTGCTTCTCTACACCCCGGCCCTTGGGCCGGTAGGGAAGCGCGTCTATGCCTATTTCTTCTATATCGTGATGATGATCGTCTATTCACTCGTCAATGTGCCGTATGGCTCCCTCCTCGGCGTGATGACGGATGACGACAACGAGAAGAATCAGTTCTCCGCCTTCCGTATGGTCGGCGCCTACGCCATGGGGTTCATCACTCTCCTCTCGTTCCCTTATCTGCAAAAGATTGTCGGGGGTACAGACCAGTACCAGTATGCTGTGCTCGGTTGTTTTTTTGGCACCCTTGCAGCTGCCGGCACCCTCTGCTGCGGTTTGCTGACGAAGGAGCGTCTGAAGCCTATCCGTGCTGAGAAGTTTTCCGGCAAGCAGTTTGTTGACCTGGTGAAGAACAAGCCATGGATCATGATGACGCTCACAGCCGTGTGTACCAACTTCTTCAATGGTTTCCGTTACGCTGTGGCGGGATACATGTTCTCTTACTGCATGGGAGGCGACATTACTGTCGGCAAACTGATCATCAACTATACCGTGTTCATGGCCTTTGGTGAGGTGACATGTATGATCTTCGGAGGCCTGTCACCGCTGTGTACCCGTTGGCTTGGCTCGAAGCGCAAGACATTCCTCTTCGCGGCTTTCATCTGCTTTGTCACGTCCGTCCTGTTCTTCTTCATCCCGATGAAGCCAGCATATATATGGGTTATGATCGGTGTGTCGATCCTTACCTCTGTTGGTGTGGGTATCTATTCACCGCTGCTGTGGTCGATATATGCTGATGTTGCCGATTATGCCACGCAGAAGAACGGTACATCTTCTACCGGACTGATCTTCTCCTCCGGCACGATGGCACAGAAGTTCGGTACCGCCATCTCCGGTTCACTTATTGCTATGTTCCTCGGCCTTGCCGGTGCACACATGATCACCGACCGGTTCAGTAACCCGACGATTGATCCGGCCTCTATCACGAGTTCCGTGCTGACGATGGTATGGGCCCTCTTCTCCCTCTTCCCCGCCCTCTTCGCGCTCGTCATGATGGGGCTGGTGATGCTGTACCCGATAAAAAAATAAAAGTTACTATATCTGCAAACGGAATGACAGCTCTTGAACTCAAACACCAAGTGCAGCAATGCCTTGAAGCGAATATCCTGCCTTATTGGATCAATAAGGTACAGGACCCCGCCGGCGGCTTCTACGGCCGCGTCGACGGTCACGACCAAGTCCACCCTGAGGCAGAGCGCGGTGCGGTGCTCAATGCCCGTATCCTCTGGGCTTTCGCAGCCGCTTACCGTGTGCTGCGCAAGCCGGAGTATCTCGCTGCCGCGCAAAACGCCTACGCCTACGTCTGCCGCCATTTCCTCGACCCCGACTTCGGTGGCGTCTTCTGGAGTGTAGACTGCCACGGCAACGCCCTCGATACAAAGAAGCAGACCTATGCCATCGGCTTTTCCATCTATGGGCTTGCCGAATACGCGCGCGCCACAGACTCCCGTGAGGCGCTTGCCCAGGCGGCATCTCTTTTCCGTGACATCGAAGCGCACGCCTTCGACAAAAAGCATAACGGTTATATCGAAGCTCTGACACGCGAGTGGAGACCTCTTGCCGACATGCGCCTCTCCGACAAGGATGAGAACGGCAGTCGCACGATGAACACCCATCTCCATATCCTTGAGCCATACACAAATCTGCTCCGTGCCGCCCGTGAGCTCGGCGATAACAGTCTCGCCCAGGAGGTAGCGCCACGCGTGCGCAACCTCATCGGCATCTTTACGGGACCGTTGTTCAACTATAGCACGGCTCACCTCGACCTCTTTTTCGACGGTGAGTGGAAAGGCAAACGCAACATCGAGAGCTTCGGTCACGACATCGAGGCGAGCTGGCTGCTCCACGAGGCGCTCCTCGTCCTCGACGACAAGACCCTTACCCATGAGTCGGAATCAGTTGTGAGAAACATTGCCCACGCTGCCGACGAAGGCTTGCAGCCTGACGGATCGATGATCTACGAGCACAGGAAAGACACGGGGCGCTACGACCGTCAGCGTCAGTGGTGGGTAGAGTGCGAGTGTGTCATCGGGCATGTCAACCTCTATCAGCATTTCGGCGACAAGGATGCCCTGCGTATCGCTGAGCGGTGTTGGCAGTATATCGACGGGCATCTCGTGGATCACGAAAACGGTGAGTGGCACTGGGCTGTGCTCGGCGACGGAACGCTGAACCTCAGCGATGACAAGGCCGGCTTCTGGAAATGTCCGTATCACAATACGCGTATGTGTCTGGAGTTGATGGAACGTGACTTTTAGAAGATATAAGCTTTGGAAGATATAAGCTATGGGTGAATACCAGATATTGCATGAGATTACGCCTTTGCAGGGCAAGGACGGAATCTATATCGTCGAACGGCATAAGAAAGAGTTCGACTATCCCGTGCACCGGCATGAGTGTGCAGAACTTAACTTTGTGGAGAATGCTGCCGGTGCCCGGCGTATCGTGGGTGACAGCAACGAGGTGATAGGCGATTTCGACCTTGCCCTTATCACGAGTTATGAGCTTGAGCATGCCTGGGAGCAGGGGGCGTGCCATAGTGACGACATCCGGGAGATAACCATCCAGTTTGACTTTGGTTTCGGTGAGGGCAGTTTCTTTGACCATGCCCCTTTCCGTACCATCTATAATATGCTCCGGCGGGCGAAGAAAGGTCTCGCTTTTCCGAAGAACGATATCGCGAAGGTGTACGACAAGCTCGACACCATTGCCAAGTTGCAGGATCCTTTCCGGGCTACGATGCAGCTCATTGAGATCCTTCACTCGCTCTCGCTGAGTGAGAAAGCCTACACCCTCGCCACGACAAGCTACGCCAAGGTCAGGGTGCAGGACGACAGTAAGCGCGTGCTGAAGGTCAAGGAGTATATCAGCCACAACTATCAGCACGAGATAAAACTCAAGGATGTGGCGGCACTTGCCAATATGAGCCGCACGTCCTTCAGCCGTTTCTTCCGTCAGCATACCGGCCGTACCCTGTCCGGTTATATCACTGATATCCGTATGGGTTATGCCACCCGCATGCTTGTCGACTCTGAGGAGAGCATCAGTGAGATCTGTTTCCTCTGTGGTTACAACAACATGAGTAACTTCAACCGTACCTTCCGGCGCCTGAAAGGTTGCACGCCGGGAGAGTATAGGGCACAGTACAAGAAGATCAAGGTGCTGATATGATGGTTGCGTTCGGTCCCCGCATGCAAAACTTTTTATTTCTTCAGTCTTACCTTTGCACGGATGAGCTTCTTCGCTCCTTCGCCTGCCGGTACCTTGTAGAGTACGGGGTTGCCGAAGGAGATGAGAGGGCCGGCATAGTTGTCGCCTGACAGCTCTTTCGCCTTGAAGGAGTCGATGCTCAGACCGTTGACCTTCACGTCGGACGAGATGGTGCCGTCGTCAACAAAGTTGCTCACGATGGCCTTGGCTTTCTCGTTGTAGGTGAGTTTTGCCGAATAGGTGATGGTCTTGTCCCAATAGAGATAGCCGTCTGTAGCCATGAGGTCGGCAAAGAGATAATAGGTGGATTTGCCCACGGCGAGTGTACCCATGGATGTTCCACCGGCGATGGTCAGCGTGGATGTGGCATCGTTCCATGTCACAGGCAGTGTGGCGTTGAGCTAGGCGAAGAAGAGGACCTTCTTGCCGGAAACTTCTTTCAGCTCCACCTTTGTTCCTGCCATCTTACCTGCAGCGAGGCTGTCGCCGTCGAGCAGATAGTAGCCGCCGGCATACTCCTTGCTGAACTCCGCCTGCGTGACGGTGGAAGTGTAGGTCCCGCTCCCGCTATTGATCGTGACGGTAGCCGTACGGGGTGCGCCGGTGTTGTTGGCGGTAGCCGTGAGGCTGATGGTACTGTTGTCGATGGCGGCTGTGAGCCAGTCGGCAGAACTTGTGATCGTGGACGTACCCGTTGCCGAGAGGCTGTAGCTCTTCGTCTGAGCGTCGTCATTGAGCACCAGCGACTTGGGCAGCGATGTGGAAAACACCGAACCGAGCTGGTCGATGTCGACGATGGTAGAATCGGCGGGAGCCGACTTGATGACGACGATGCCGTGACGCGACTCCTTACTGTTGTTGGTTGCCGCCGTGACATAGACGGTGTTGGAGGCGTTGCCGGTTGTCACCGTCGCCCATGCCGCGTTGGTGTAGGCAGAGGCTATGGAGCGGTCCACAACGATGGTGTCGGTACCGCCGGTAGCCTCGAAGGAGGTAGATGTCACCGAAATGACGCTGATGTGCTGTGCTGTCGTGTCGTTGTCGTCCCTGCAGGAGGCCAGGGCAAGCGTCACGGCGCATGCAGCCAATATGATTGTCTTGATGTTTTTCATGATGCAGAGCGGTTATTTAACTTTTGTCATTGCCTGAGGTCCTAGGAGGCGATAGTCGCCGCAAGCCATATAATAGTCTGACTGACCCTTTGCGCTGCCTACTCTCGTGCTGCTGCTCGGTGTACCGGAGAAGAACATGAGAATGTATGAGTCGGTAGTGAGACCTGTGTAATCGTTGGAGGCTAACTTCAGTACGGTGCCTTCCTTGCTTGTGTCGCGTGAGAGGGTCATACCGGCATCCGTCGACCACGTGAAATAACCTTTGCCGAAAGCGTTCCAGGAGCAGAGCCACAGCTGGTTGCCGCCGACGTCGCAGAGCTTCTGCGTGTTCATGCTCAGCCTGCCCGTTGCACGGCTGTAGGTCAGTACGATGTCGTAGTTGGGGTTCATGCCTCTCAGGAGATAGGTGGAACCGTCGCCGGCAGGCACGAGGCGGAGTATCACCTTCCTGGTACCCCAGTTGGTCGTCATGGTGTAGTCGCCGGCAAAGTCGTTGTAAGCCATCCAGTCCTTTGGAAGGTCAACGGCGAACGTCAGTCCTTTGGCACCCGCATCGCGTGAGGTGAGCGACATGCTGTTGGCATCGTAGTCAAGGTTCTGCACTGTCTTGTCGTTGGCAGTGAGCGGCTGGGCAAGCACGATTCCCGTCGTGGAGACGTAGTAAGGGATGTTGGAATAGTTGCCGTCCTTCCGGGTGTAGGTGAGCATGCGGCCGTTGCTGAGCTTGATGTCGCCGAGGGTGTCGGTGCCGTCCATGAGCTTGTAGCTCACCATCATGCTGCTTTCCATGTTTTTTATCTTCGAGATCTCGTCAGCCCAGGATGTGTTGTCGGGAATACGGGTCATAACCATGTGGTTGCCCCATTTCTTTCCGCGGAGGCAGATGGAGTCGTTGGTCGTGCGTGTGATGACGAACTCATAGTCCATCTGTTCACCATCGTCGTCGTCCATCGAAGGCTGTGCAAGAAGGTGGAATATTTCGTTGAAGGTGTTGACCGTCAGCACGGGACCCTGATCGGCGATGACATCATAGCTGGAGGTTGTCTTCCTGTCGGGAGAGGCGATGTCGCTGCTCACGGTCACCTTGTTGTTGGCGAACTTCATGAGATATGTGTATCCGCCGGCGCTGTAGTTCTTGCCTGTCCAGAGGTGCAGCTCCCAACCGTTGGAGGCCGACTCGAGGAGCGTCTTGTCGGCGGCCACGCTCTTCTCGACACGCTCAGCCGCAGGTTCACTGAAGAGCTCGGTGTCGTCGTGCAGGGAGCAGGACGAGAGGCCGAGTACGGCTGCGCTGATGAGTATAATATTATTTATCTTTTTCATAATGAAATCGTATTATTATAGTTGTGTTGTTATAATAATAGTTGTGCCTTAGTTCAAAGTCCCCAGGTCGAGCGTGCTGATCTCTCCTGCGCGGCGCTGTACGATGTCGCGCAGCTTGTCGATGTCAAGCCCCCATGAGTTCTTCATGTAGCTGCGTATCATCGTGAGCTTCTGGTTGAGGAGTGCAGCGCCTTTGGTGCCTGATTCATCAATGATAGCCTGCCACTGTGCCGGAGAGCCGGTGACATAGACCGACATCATCTCTGCAAAGTCCTCATTCGGCTCACTCATGGCGTAGGGCGTGACAAAGCCTGCCCGATGGGCGGCGTAGCTGCCCTTCTGGTACCAGTTACCGCTGACGTATCCGCTCTCGGTGATGAGCTGATAGCTGTCGCTGAAGGCTTTCTTCTGGTTGAGGATGTGCGTGAACTCGTGGTGCATTGTATGGAAGTAGTACTCGTTCATCATAGCATAGTTGCG
>ERZ773013.234-NODE-234-length-35238-cov-6.124861_pt1 | contig 35238 bp, 20 predicted proteins | sample MGYA00511670_ERZ773013 | MGnify/ENA primary metagenome ERZ773013 (study PRJEB29015, sample SAMEA2738120) | human oral metagenome | biome: human oral; feature: human-associated habitat; material: saliva | place: China | collected 2257 ... | reverse complement strand
ATGGACGGGGCGCACAATCTACCACCAAACAAAAGAACGTGCAGCAGAAAGGAAATAAACGCCTTACAAGCAGAAGATATAATACCACACTGCAATCCTACTAACAAGCAGCCCCACAATGCACCAATAAAACAAGAAGACCACACAGGAGGAAATAATACCTTTCAATATGGACGAGCAGCACAACATACCACCAAGGAAACAAGAAGAGCACACACGGCAAATAAATAATGATAGACGAGAATAGACCACCATATATCACAAGATGAAAGGAAATCACCCCTTACAACTGCAACCACACCAACAGGAAAAGGTATAAAACCGCCGCACTCGCATGTAATATAACATCTTTTAACCTTTCAGGGAAAGAAAATCGGTCTTTCTATTGCGAGTAAAAAAAGCACTTTGTACCTTTGCACCATCAAATAAAACGACGCCCACGGGCAAAAGTGCAACAAGACACGTTATAACTCGCTATTTAATAGCGGGTTAGCATGGTTTATATTTATCATCAGTGGTAAGTGAGGCTGTTTTTTTGTACTTTGATGGCAAATCACTACCTTTGCCCCACATAATCTCCACTACATGCACAACCTTTCCCGCCTCTTCGCCCTCCTCCTCCCGCTCGGCCTCTTGCTCAGCTCGTGCGGCGGGAGCAGCTCGCAAACCAAAAACGGGTTCACCTATCAACTCGCTCCACGCGAATCGCAGCCCGGCAACTTCCTCACCTACACTGCCACCCAAGGCCCCGTACGCTCGTGGCAAGGCTTCGCCGTGCGCGCCGACCGCAAAACCCTCTCCGCCGGCGACCTCTTCGAACCCAATGTCGACGTGCGCATCGACTCCTCTCGGCTCGCCCAAAGCCTCACCGCCGACGGCACCCTCACGGTTGGCCATTTCGTAGGGCGTGTCGGCGGCGATGCCACCCTCGTCGACGGCCTCATCGTGCCCCCCGGCGGCGCACCCACGGGGCGTGACACCGCACTCATCGGCCGCATCGTCCAACCCATCGAAGGCGGCGGCATCTACATCGGCCCCGCCGGACAACGCGAGATACTCAGCCGCGGCGGACAGGGCGGCACCATCGTCAACTCGCGCAACGTCATCGACAGCCTCGGCGTCGGGCTCCACGTCTTCCCCGACGGCAGCTACTTCGCCGGCCGTATGGTAGGCGATCTCGGCACCGATCTGCCCGACTTCCTCGACGGCTACTACGTCACCCCCGACAGCGCCCTCTACGTCCTGCCCGAAGAGCGCACCGCCGTCGACGCCCTCACCGCCGAAGCACTCAAAGCCAAAGCCCCCGCCAAGGGTGCCCCCCTCGCCCGCCTGCTCTCGTTGCCCGCCGACCTCAAAAATCTCTACGGCAACGTGGCCAACAACTACGATACCCCGCCGATGCTCAACGGTAGCCCCGCCGCCGCAGCACCCCTCCGCTTCGAACCCTTCGAAACCGCCGGGCACCCCACGCGCAACCACACCCTCAGCGTGCAATTCCTCGTCGAAACCGACGGACACACGAGAGTGATCCAAGTCAGCGACTGCAAAGACCCCGAAGTCGAAGCCGCCGCCAAAGGTTTCTTGCGCAAACAAACCTTCACCCCCGCCACCAAAGGCGGACGTCCCGTCAAGGCCTGGGTGCGCCGTACGCTCAACTATCGCACCGCCACCGACCAGCCGGGCTCTCCCGCCCCCACCGAGATCGAAGGCAACATCCACACCCTCTGATCACCCCGCCGCCCGCACACGTTTCCCACCTCGCCGCCCAGGCCCCCGCGGGCAACACTGCGCAGGCACCCTCCCCTTCCCATCGTCCCCCAACATGCACCGTGCGCCCCGCCACCTCGCGAGTCGCCCCCGTGTGCACAACACCGACATAACACTTTAACTTCCATGGCACAAGCACCCGCATTCAAGTATGCCCCCATGTTCCAGCTCGGCGAAGACCACACCGAGTACTACCTCCTCACGCGCGACCACGTCAGTGTGAGCGAATTCGAAGGTCACCCCATCCTCAAAGTCGAAGCCGAAGGCATCACCCGCATGATCGCCCAGGCCTTTCGCGACGTCTCCTTCCTGCTGCGCCGCGCCCACAACGAGCAGGTAGCCTCCATCCTCGCCGACCCCGAAGCCTCCGACAACGACCGCTACGTTGCCCTCACCTTCCTGCGCAACGCCGAAGTCGCCGCCAAAGGCCGTCTGCCCCTCTGCCAAGACACCGGCACCGCCATCGTCCACGGCGAGAAAGGCCAACAAGTTTGGACCGGCACCTGCGACGAAGCCGCCATCTCGCGCGGCGTCTACGACACCTACACGCAGGAGAACCTCCGCTACTCGCAAAACGCCCCCCTCACCATGTACGACGAGGTCAACACCCGTTGCAACCTCCCCGCACAAATCGACATCGAAGCCACCGAGGGCGACGAATACCACTTCCTCTGCGTCACCAAAGGCGGCGGATCGGCCAACAAGAGCTACCTCTATCAGGAAACCAAGGCCATCCTCAACCCCGACACCCTCGTGCCCTTCCTCGTCGGCAAGATGAAAACCCTCGGCACCGCCGCTTGTCCGCCCTACCACATCGCCATTGTCATCGGCGGCACCAGCGCCGAGAAGACCATGCTCACCGTCAAGCTCGCCTCCACCCACTACTACGACTCGCTCCCCACCACGGGCGACGAAACCGGTCGCGCCTTCCGCGACCTTGAGCTCGAGGCTCGCCTGCTCGAAGAGACGCGCCACATCGGTCTCGGCGCCCAGTTCGGCGGCAAATACTTTGCCCACGACATCCGCGTCGTGCGCTTGCCTCGCCACGGTGCCTCCTGCCCCGTAGGTCTCGGCGTGAGCTGCTCGGCCGACCGCAACATCAAGTGCAAAATCAACCGCGACGGCATCTGGATCGAGAAACTCGACGACAACCCCGGCCGCCTCATCCCCGAACACCTCCGCAATGCCGGCGAAGGCGAAGTGGTGCGCGTCGATCTCAACCGCCCCATGCCCGAGATCCTCGCCCAGCTCGACCAATACCCCGTGTCGACCCGCCTCTCGCTCAACGGTACCATCATCGTGGCCCGCGACATCGCCCACGCCAAGATCAAGGAACGCCTCGACCGCGGCGAAGAGATGCCCCAATACCTCAAAGACCATCCCGTCTACTACGCCGGTCCCGCCAAAACACCCGCCGGCATGGCCTGCGGCTCCATGGGGCCCACCACAGCCGGCCGCATGGACCCCTACGTTGACCTCTTCCAGAGCCACGGCGGCAGCATGATCATGCTCGCCAAGGGCAACCGCTCGCAGCAAGTCACCGACGCCTGCAAGGCCCACGGCGGCTTCTACCTCGGCTCCATCGGTGGGCCCGCTGCCATCTTGGCTCAAAACAACATCAAGTCCATCGAGTGCGTCGAATATCCCGAACTCGGCATGGAAGCCATCTGGAAGATCGAGGTCGAAGACTTCCCCGCCTTCATCCTCGTGGACAACAAGGGCAACGACTTCTTCAAGCAATTGCCCCCCGCCTGCGCCAAGTGCTAAACTCGCTCCGCACCACGCTCCGTGCGGTGTGCGCCACAAACGAAACTCCCCCACCGTCCGCTCGACGGTGGGGGAGTTTTTTTGTATAGGTCCTGCCGGCGCGCTCCCAATCCGCCCCTTTGATTTCCCCCTCTGTCCCGTCTCTTTCCTCTCTCCTGCGCTGCCCGTAAAATCCTCCCAACTTTTGCGCAAAACCCCACTCGTTTCTCTCAAAAGAAGTCTCATTTTGGCAAAAAGCCCACGCCCCGCACTTCCCCTTTCTCATCACCTGCAGCAAACACGCTCCTCGCTCACCATCACACCACCGTCTCAACCTCCCCCTCCTTTCATTAATTCAACAAAAGAACACAAAAGCCCATCGCTCTATCCCACCATCTACCCTTCATCTACATTCTTCTTTGGGATTACATCCTATCAAAGCCAACAAAACAACCAACGCTTACATCTTTTACATATAAAAACAGCGCACAATTCAAAATAAATACATACCTTCGTTTAACTAAAAATCGAGTTTTCTGCAACCACCGGCCGAAGTCTCTCTTCTGTCACTGCCACATTGCTATGAATTGGGCAACAGGGAAGAACAATCAGCTCACCACTGCGGACGAACAAGACTCATTCGAAAAACATCCTTCTAAAAGACCTTTATTTATGACTATTTCTCCCACCCTGTATCAGATTCTCCACTCTCGCAAGCTAAAGAGCGACGACATCAATCCCAATTACCCCATTTGGAAACTCCGTATCAACGACGAAGAATACGAAGCTATCAAAACCCTGTTGCGAGAAAAGGAACAAAACCTCAAAGAATATAGCTTAGAAGCGATGATCTTTTATGCCGAGTGGTGGAAAAGAGACTACAAAGGCGACATGGCTTCAAAAGAAAATGCTGCAAAAGTCATCGGATTTACCTCGAAGGAAAGCACAAATAAACTCTTCAAAGTTGCAAAGCAACGCCTTAATGCCAAGCATTATGTCATCCTAAGCAAATCAGAGGATGGAAACAATCTTTATTTCCGCACACTCTTGTTCCAGGGTGGACTCCAACTGAACTACATCAAAAAGAATCTCGACAATCCGCAAAGCCACATTGTCGCTTTTTTCAAAGCACTGGTGAAGGCACTTGCCAAAGACGAAGCTTTACGCAACGAGGCTGAGAAGGCACTTGCCAAAGTCGTGAACGAACGAGTGAATCGAATCGGCAAAGAGGTAAAACTAACGTCCCAAACAATTGATCTTTTGGGAGAGATGGCCCTGAAAACCGCTCTCGGTGTCGTGCTCGAAGACGAAGAGTGGTTTCCTTTCGACGACAAAACCAACGAGCTTGGCGAGTTGATGAGAGAATTGCACCACGAAAACAACCGCTCCACCCCGCGCAAACAAGAACTTTCGCTCATCTGGCAGTGGAAGTGCGGTGCTGACAATTCTCTTCGCGTGCTGCTTTGCGCCCCCAAGCAGCTCCCGGCCCATCTGATCTGCGACGAAAACGGCACACGCCTCGACCACGAAACCTGCTACTCCTTCCGGCTTGTCGTCGACGGGCATGAAGTGGCCAAATATGAGTATAGCTCCGACCTCTCTACAAAAGAAAAGCCCATCTATCACCTCATCAGCGACATACGTCCCGCGAAGGTGACGACACAGACGCAGCAATCGATGGTAGAAGTCGTGGCTCGGGGCGATAATCGCCAGCGCATCACACTGCAAGTGCCCGGCAACCTACTGCCCGACTTCAGCTATCCGCAGGTGTGGACGGGCACCGATCAAGAAGGGCTCTACCAAACCAAAGGACAGAAGAGAAGGGCGAAAAAACTTCTCCTCTTCGATGCCGAAGAGTGGGAAGTAGCCGACTCGACCTGTGCAAATATCGGCGAAACGAAAATCGGAGCGATAGAGTTCAGTGAGCGCATCGTACTGCGCCATCGCGACTCCGGCGAGGAAGTGCCCTTCGAGAATCAATTCACGCCCTACAAATTGTCCATCTGGGGCTCCTACCTGCCGTGGATCGAGCAGTCCTCCGCCCTGCTCCTCACGTCGCGACCCGACATCCGGGTCTATGACGAAGAGGGCAACCGCGTGAGCAAGCAAGCCTACACTTGTTTCTTCCGCCAAGAACCTCAATCCACCCACGCACGCAACAACGACGAATGGGAACCACTCACGCGCCGAAGCACCCTTCCGTTGGGACGCTTGGGCTTCAAGGTGATTTTTCCCGATCAGCACGAAGAAATCGTGCACGCCTATTCCATCGGCGACCTCCGATTCGAGACACAAAAAGCCGACACTCGGCGCATCGACCTCGCAGTACGTGGCAGTGAGGCATTAGTGGTGAAGCCACTCGAGCAAGAAGGCATGAAAGTCACCCCCGCCGGCGAGGGCGAGTCACGCCGGTGGCGCATCGAGAGCAACAATCCGAACACACCGCCCGCCACATGCACATTCGAAATTTCAAGTCCGGGTCATCGTCCCGTCAAAGTGAGCATCCCGCTGCAGTTCAAGGGGCGTTTGCTCGCTCACATCGACGGCCGAACCGTAGCACCGGAAAGCATTCTGTCGCTCTACGACTTGATGAACTTCAAATTGCACAACAACGAAACAGTATTCAATCTCTCGTTGCGAAGCTCTTCCCTAGCTGACGATCAAAAAGCGTCTCATCGCCCAGAGATACAGAACAATGCGATGGCCGATCAGTTGAATGCACTCGGTTACGAGCAAGCACCGGACACACAGGAAGTCAACTTACGTATTAGTCAAAACACAGATCAAGAAGAAATTTCCTGCGTTCCCTTCGCACAAGGCACTTCTTCACTCGACGAGGTGTGCAAAGGAGAGATATTGCACGCTCTCCACTCCGTAAAGACTTTCCTCTTCAAAAAATTCCTCTGGTTCTCGCTCTGGAACCGCATCTATTATATTCTCCCCTACACACTGTGTACCAAACGGCGCGAAGATGGGCGTATAGAAGTGACCTGTCGCTACGCCAACACCTTCGACAAGACGTACACAAGCCATCTTTATGCACTTCCCGTCGATTTCGATCTCATCCCTGAGCTGATTCAGGCCTATCCTCTCGACGCTTGCGAAGAGGGCACGAACTTGTTCAGCTTTCCCACCGGTTTTCCCGGCAAAGAATGTATTGTTTTCTCCGGTCGAGGCGACAGCCACAAAGTGCTTCCCCGCTATTTCAATCTCAACACCGGGTTGAGCTACGAAGAACGACAAGACATCAGGGAACGGCGACAAGAAAGTTTACGCAAATCCCTCCTTGAGCAAACTTTCAACGGGCAACGTTGGGACGAAGCCTGCCGCGTGTACTCCATCTTCGCAGAGTATTTAGTGCCCTACTCCACCCACATCAGTCTCGAATGCATCGCTTGCGATCGGGAACTATTGTGCAAATTCATCGTGGCCATGCATTCACGTGGGAAGACAGACGAATTGCTCCGCGAAAATGGTTTGAATTTGCTCGCCCCTGACCTTTTCAAAGACGAACCCGAGACAGCACGCGAGCAATCTTGGCGAAACCAACTTAGCCAACTTTGCGAAAATATCAAGAACCCCGAAGAACTATTGAATTCACTGTGCAAACTCCTCGGAGTCATCGACACACCCTCTGCATAGCCGCCACAAAAGAAGCCACCAAGAGGCATTGTCCAATGCTTTGCGCAGACTCCCCCATCGTACTCTACTCATTTCCTCCCTTTTCTCCCACCTTCTATGAATTACTCCAAGTTTTACACCAAAGCCCGCGAACAACTCATCAACTCGATGGTCAACCTCTGGGTACGCGGCCTCAGCAAAGAACAAGACTACCTGCGCCAACTGCTCGAAAATGAAGAGCCGCTGCTGGCCGAGCCCGTTTTTCAATCCATTTTCCCTTGGGAAAGTAGCGAACACACCTTCGCTGAACACGCTTCCGCGCTCAACGTGCTCAAACCTGAATTTGTGAAAGCACTCAGTGGCAACGAAGTCGATTCCGAACAGCGTTTTCCCGAAGATCGTCGCCCCTACAAACATCAAACCGAGAGTTGGAAAGCAATGCTCGGAGAAGAAGGGAAAACCATCGTGGTCACCTCCGGAACCGGCTCGGGAAAGACCGAATGCTTCATGGTGCCGGTGCTTCAAGACCTCGTCAATCAGAACAAAAAGGATGCGGTACAAGCCATTTTCCTCTATCCGCTCAATGCCCTGATGGACAGTCAGCGCAAACGCGTGGCCGCTTGGTGCAAAGCACTGAATCCCCAAGTCACCTTCGCCATCTATAATGGCGACACGGAGGAGATTTACAAGAAACAGGAGGACAGAGATGCCCTTCCCGAACTGATTTCGCGCGAAGCGATCCGCAAAACTCCCCCACAGATCCTATTCACCAACCCCACGATGCTCAACTATATGCTGTTGCGCAACAAGGATCGCACCATTCTTGAGAAAAGCCAAGGCAAACTGCGCTGGATTCTCCTCGACGAAGCCCACACCTACACCGGAAGTGCCGCCGCTGAGCTCGCACTCCAACTGCGCCGCGTGCTGCAAGCCTTTAATGTGACCGTCGACCAGGTGAATTTCGCCGTTACCTCAGCCACGATGGGTGATTCTGCGGAGGACCAAAGCCGACTGAAGACCTTTGTCTCGCAGCTCACCGGCAAAAAGCCGGAAGACATCGTGATCATCGGCGGACAGCGCATCATTCCTCAACTCAACGAGAAGAAAGCGCAAGATCGCCTCAACAAAATCAACAAAGACCTGAAGACTTCGATCAATCTCGAGCAAGTCACAACGATGCGCAAGAAGTTGAACCGCAAAGCAGCAGTGTCTCTGCACGAGTTAGGCGAATGTTTCGACAAAACCTTGTCCTCTGCCACCAAAGCCGACAAAGACACGCACCAACACGATGAGGAAGCGCGCGAAAAGCTCCTCGAGGTCATCGATGCCTTGGGCGAAAAGGTCGAAGGACTCAACGCCGACGGCACGGACAGCGCCCTTTTGCCCACCCGCATACACCTTTTTACGCGTTCCATCGGGGGAGTCTACACTTGCGTCAACCCCGAATGCAAGCGCCACAAGGACACTCGCCTGCCCATCGGCAGTCTCACCACCTACCAGCGCACCCATTGCTCCGAATGTGGGGCACCGCTGCTTGAAGTCTGCACCTGCGGAGACTGTCGCGGCACTTTGGTGACGGGAGAAGCGAACGATGATGAGGGATTCCGCCAGCGCAGTACAATAACGGACATCGATGACAATCCTTTCGGCATCGAGCTCGAAGAACTCACCGAGCAAGAAACTGAAGAGGACGAAAAAACAGAACAAAGTGCCGATGGTTACGAAACGTTCTTCTACGCAATGCCCGAAAAGAAGCTCACAGAAACGGGAGATAATTGCCTTTATTACAAAGTCACCGAAGATCAAATCGAGAATAGCGAAGAAAAAGGCTATTTTTTCGAGGGCGGTGGCAGAGAATTCAAAAGTCCCGGCAATGGGCTGTGGACTAAATTTAGCATCACGAACGATCGTCGCTCGCGATGCCCACATTGTCGTGCACTCACCACAAGGGTGAAGTATTTGCGCGCCAGCGCACAGTTCTCCGGCCGTGCACTCGCCGAGATTTTCCTCCAAGAAGCACAACCTATGCCCGCCGATAAGGCAGAAAGCGGCAACTCGGAGCAGGGCAAGGTCCTCTATGACGGAAAAAAGTATATCGCCTTCACCGATAGCCGCCAAGGCACTGCCACCTCAGCCCAAGCCATCAACAACGACATGGAACGTGTGTGGCTGCGCTCGGAGATCTTTCGCAGACTCTACAAATTGGGCGACTACAAGTGCGAACAGCCCGGAGAATGGACGGAAGACGATGAAAAGAAGCTTACCACATTGAAAGCGACTCTTGAAACCGATCCGGCAATATTTAGCAAAATGCTTTCCCCAGAAATCGAAGCACTCGAAAAGAAGAAGGGACAAGAAGCCACGATCACGGGACCAGAACCGGTAAAATGGGACGTCCTTCTTGAAGACATCCTCCGCGATTCTACTTCATTCCGCGATTTGTTCACGCATCTCTCCTCGGCTCGTATCAATACGACCCTATCTGACGATGAACAACAGAAGGCTTATCTCAACGCCCTCATCTTCGATCAGTTCGGTTCCGTCTCCAAGCAACGAAGTTCGCTCGAAACAATGGGATTGGTGCATTTAGAATATCCCGTTTTGACACGAGCCGACCGCCCCACGGACGTTCCCGACTGGCTCAGCGCCCAAGATTGGCGTGACTTCCTCAAACTCGCGCTCGACTACCACATTCGTGGTAACAAAAACCTCCAAGTAAAGAAGGAAGAGCAGCGCTGGACCACAGTGAACAATGCTTATAGACCCATTTTCCCACCCAACTCCCCAAAAGACGGGGTGGATAAATGGCCACAAGTGCGCACCGGAGACAACGGTACAGTAAACCTGCAGCAACCTCGTTTGGTACTGCTACTCTGTGCCGCCTTGGATTACAAAACGGTGGACGATCTCAAAGAAAACAAAGACACAATCAATCGTCTGCTCAAAGCTGCATGGGATTTCCTCTCAAAAAACATATTAGATGGCAATAAAGAGAACGGCTACACCCTCAATCTCCTGGGAGACAAAGTGAGCATCTGCATTTCGACGAAGAGCTATCTCTGTCCCGTCGACAAAGTGCTGCTCGACACCGTGTTCTGCGGCTACAGTCCTCACCTTTCCGGACGACTGACGCCGGGAAACATAGAACGCTTCCGCATCGCCACGCAAGAAGTGGAAAAAGAGGGCGAAAAGAAGCCCCCACTCTGCACCTTTGAGACACCTTTCTGCCCTCCGTTGGCAGAGGGCGAAGACAACGAGGCCGTCAGCCGATGGCTCAAAGAGAATTTTAAGCAACACAAGGAGGCCGGTCTCTATAATGACTGGCTGGAGCGCGCATTCCTGGAGACCAACATCTACCTGGCGGGCGAACATTCGGCACAGATTAACCGCAAAACATTGTCGCAGCGCGAAAAAGATTTCAACGAAGGTCGCTTGAACATTCTTTCCTGCTCCACTACAATGGAAATGGGCGTAGATATCGGCGGCATCAGCGAGGTGGTGATGAACAACGTGCCACCCCAATCGGCCAACTACCTGCAACGCGCCGGGCGTGCGGGACGCCGCGCCGAGACCAAGTGCTTGGCATTCACTTTCTGCCCCGCTTCGCCCATCGGCGTCGCCACTTGGCAGACCCCCAAGGCACCCATCACCGGAAAAACCGACATGCCTCTGCTCAAAATGGACAGCGGCATCCTGATTCAGCGCCATATCAATGCATTTTTCTTCTACGCTTTTGCGCAAAAGCACAACTTCACAAACGAAAAGCAGCAACAAGGAGCACTTCGCGTCGACTCACAAGTGCAAGACCTCTTCCCCCCCTCCGGAGAAGCGGAGAATCAAGACTGCTACAACGAGTTTTGTACCTTCCTCAACAAACTGATCAGCGAAAAGCAGCAAGATTCCGGGGACAAAAAGAATTGGGAAACGCTATATAAGCAACTGGTGGATGGAACCTACAAGGAAAACTCCTCTATCTCCGACGCGGCCGAAGCCACAAAGGCGAGCCTCGAACAATTGAAAGAGGCTTATACCAAGCAAATCGAAGCACTGACAGGCATTAAAGGGAAGGCCAACAGGAGCATGCGCCAAAAAGCGCTGGAATATCAAATCAAGAACCTGAAAGAGAAGAACCTACTCGCCTATCTGGCCGAGCAAAATTTCTTACCCTCCGCCGGACTCCCCACCGGCCTTGTGGAATGCCAACTCGGTGAGCAAAAATCAAAAGAGAATTCATATCGCCCAATTAGTGTAACGCGCCATCTGAGCCGTTCTATCCTCGAATTTGCCCCGGGCACACAGTTGGTGTGCAACGAATGGGTGTACGAACCGGAAGGCATCATGATGAAAACAAAGTTTCAACAGGCGGCCGACCTCTACGCCGTGTGCACTTGCGGAAATTGCGGGCACAGTTTTGTGGAGCGTGGCACCATCGACAGCAATACTCCCTGCCCACAATGTGCATCACGCAAGCTTAAAAGTTTAGACGGCATTGCCAAAGGGGGAATGTTCACCCGCGTGGTGGAACCGGCCGGCTTCACTGTTTCCGTACATTATCGCCCGAGACGATCCACGCGGAACGACAAGCAGTTCCAAATGCTTTTGCCCCAACTGCTCAACATGGCTCCATGGCCCAAGGACAAAGACAACACCAACAGCCAGAAATTGAAGCTCCGCACCTCGGCTGACACCGACAATCCCCAAATCCTCTTTTTCAACAAGGGAACTCACGGTCACGGCTTCGCCCTTTGCTGCACCTGCGGACGCATGAAAGCAGAAAACAGTGGGGAGGAGCAGAACAACAATCCGCTCGGCACCCACAAACATCTCCACACAGGTGGCGATTGCAAGGGAACCGTGCTGCGCCACATCGTGCCGGCCGCTCGCTACAACACAGATTTCGTGGAGATGCGCTGCTACGGCAAGGATGGGAAGCCCATCAGAGACCAGAGTTTGCTGCGTTCGCTCGGCGTAGTGCTCAGCCGTGAGCTCACGCGTCACTTGGGTGTGAACGAAGACGAGGTGGACTTCGGCTACAATCCCGTTACCGGCTCCATTTTCCTCTACGACACGGCAGTGGGTGGCGCCGGCTACTCCACACTTCTGCTCGACTACCGAGAAGAAGTGCTCCAACGTGCACTCACTTCGCTCCAGGCCTGCAATTGCCAGAAGGCCTGCACGCAATGCCTCATCGACCGCCGATCGCAATGGTACATTGCCGATCTCGATCGCAAAAAGCTCATCGAATGGCTCAAGATGGAACAGAAATCGCGCACCGCACCGCCGGAAGTCACCGAGGCGCTGGGAGAAGAAGGTGTCACCACCGTCACCACCAACCTCACTGCGCTGCTCACTCCCCTCGCGAGCAGCAGCGAACTGGAGGAGATGCGCATCTATCTCGACGACGATTACGAAAAATGGAGGAACGAGATCGAAGGGCATCTCAAACTACTGCTCCAACTCTGGCACAAAGGCATCAAGACGACATTCGTAGTTCCGAAGGAGATGGACATCAATAGCTATCCTTTTGATGTTCAATCGCTACTCAATCAGCTGACAACCCAATACAGATTCGCAGTTTGCGCCCAATCCACCCACGGTGCTTACAAGCCCCTCCTCGCTTTGCGCTACAAGGACAAGTGGCGCACCTTCTACGGTGCTGAAATTCAACGTAGCTTCGGCTCCGCTTGGGGGGAAGGACAACTCTACGAAAAGAAGAACGACACATTGGGTGAGCTGAACTACGTGAACCGCGAAGAATTGTTGAAACAACTCAAGACCAAAGACACTTTGGGCTTCGATGCCCGGCTGAAAGCGGACTGTATGCTCTCCGGTCTATTCCGGTTGATCCAAGATAGCAAAGATAGCAATGAGAAGGAGCACAAAGAAGATTGGAACCACATCCAACAAGCGATCGAGGGAAAAGAGATCAGCGTGAGCTATACGGATCGCTACCTCATGACTCCACTGGGATGCATGCTCTTGGTTCGCTTTCTGCAGTGCCTTAAAGACCAATGGGGATGCCGTATTAAAGACGTAGAGGTTCACTTGTCCTCAAAAATAGACGGCAAAAATGATACATACGCCGTTAACGAGCCATTCGAGTACTTCGAAGATCGCGATAACTTCCTCACTGAAGCCCTCATTCAGTGTTGCGAGGTGGAAAATGCCGACATCCAATCAGGTCAGTACATCGCTCATGAGCGCGACCTGAAGATCAGCACCGGAACCCATAGCCTTTGCCTTCGACCCGACGCCGGTATTTCTCAAGGATGGACTCCCAATCGCTATGATAAAGACGGCCAAATGCAACATCTCGAGTATTTCAGCTTCGAAGACGAAGATAATTGGAACGAGGATTTCTACCTTCACAATAAAAACAAGCGAGATCAGGGTCTGCTCTACACCATTCTATTCGGCCAAGAGAAAAAAGATAAATAGCATTGCGAACAGGACATGGTGCGCCTGCGCCAAGTGCTAAACCCGCTCCGCGCCCCTCGTTTCCCCGAGGGGCACGCCCACAACACACTCCCCCGCTGTCTGCCTGACAGCGGGGGATTTTTTTGCACACCGCCACGCGCTGTGCCGAGAAAAGACGGAGAGATGGGAATCAGCGACGCACCTTCGGGAGAAAAGCCGGGAGATTTCGCCCCGAACCGCGCAGCTTTTGGGAAGAAACGGCCAACTCTTCGAAGAAAGCGCGCCTTGCGTGCGAACGAGCTCGATGGCTCGCAAAATTGACTCCCCCCTCGACGTCACGGCCAATGAGGAATTGAACAAACTGAATTGCGCAGACAACGAGCGCGACGGACTCGATCTGTCCCACCTCCCGGCGCTGTGCAATTTGAACCGCAGCTTGAACCGACTACACACGCTCAACCTTCGGCTCGAAAAGCAGCTGACGGGAGCAGCAGTGCGGCCGTAGCCTTTCGGTGGTGCTCCACTTCCGCCGCCACGTCGCGCGCCGATGGGGCCAATGACCGCAAGATAAAAACAAAACCCCGACTTCGTGCAATGCACAAAGTCGGGGTTTCTCATGAAATGGGGTGATGCCTGTGCCGCATTCGGCACGCTATGGAGAGAAGGCTGCGTTCGGCTCAATAGAGGAAGCCGAAGAGCCAGAGTGGGATCTCGTTGTCGCCGCGTCCCACCTCGGTGTTGTAGCGGGCAAGGACGATGTTGGGGTCGCTCTTGACGCGCTTGCTGCGGTCGCACACGTGAATCTCGACGTTTCCGTTGATGCGATAGAGTCCGTCGCGGCGCCCCTTGTTGACGGTGTGGTGGCGCCAGAGCGAATTGACGAAATAGGTCTCCATGATGTTCTGCTCGGAGATGGAAGGCGAGTAGATGGAGTAGATGAGATTCGGGTTGTGGAGCAGCACGGCCGCGGGTTTCTTGGGGAAGCCCTCGTTTTCCTTGTAAACCAGGTTGACGAGTCGGGCTTCTTCGAGATACTTGAGATAGTTCATCACGGTGGCGCGCGAAGTGCCGATCTCTTCGGCGAGTCGGCTCACGTTGGGCGAGGTGTTCTCGCTGACCGCGAGCAGATAGAGGAGCTTCTTGATGCGCTCGAGGTATTTGAGCTCGATTTGCTTGATGAACAGGATGTCGACTTCGATCATGGTGTTCATCGCACGCAGGAGTTGCTCGGTGAAGTTGCGGCCTTCGAGGAAGAAGGGGTAGTAGCCGTGGTGGAGATACTGCTGAAAATACTCCCAGGGGCGCACCTTGGGGAGGATGGTCTTGAGAATGCCCTTGTGGTCCTCGAGGAGTTCTTTTAGGGTATAGGCACGGAAATTTTCTCCGGTCTGTAGATTGATGAATTCGCGGAAGGAGAATCCGTGCAACCAGTATTGTCTGGCCAGCGAGTTGAGGTCGGTGTGATCGTTTTCGCCTCCTCGCACGGAGGTGGTGGAATAGATGATGCGGAGCAGGGGGAAGTGCTCATAGCACTCGATGATCTGCTCGCGCCAGTTGGGTAGTTTGAAGGCCTGGTCGAGGAGTAAGACTTGTCCGCCGACTTTAACGAAGTCGCCGGCGAAGTCCACGAGTTTCCTTCCCTGGAAGTAGAAGGAGTTCATGTTGGCGTAGAGACACTGTCGCATGCGGGGATCGAAGTTGTCCTTGGCATACGAGAGGAGGAACTGGGTGCGCCCTACGCCGCGGGGTCCGCGGATGCCGATCAGTCTGTAGCTCCAGTCGATCGAATCCATGAGCGCACGGCGTATGGGCGCGTTGGTGTGCTCAATGAGGTAGGCGTGTGATTGAAAAAAAGTCTCCATAGTTCTCTGGTATATCGGAATTTCGCTTGGGGGCTTGGCTTCGTTAGGTCACAAAAGTGATGTTAAAAGCCTTTTATGCTGCAAAGTTACTACATCGTCTCGGGATTGCAAACCGAAAATGCCAAAAAATCAGCTGAAGCCCGCGATTTTAGCATTTAAGGGGTGATTTTGCTACTGAGATAGGGTAATTTTGGCGCTTATGTGCGGCGCGTGCGATAAAAAATGCGGGAGCCCCATACGGAGGTCGTGCGGAAAAATTGAGCGGTTGTTTGCTTTTTAGTCGCGGAGTTGTTGAAGGAGCGGGAGATTGCCGTGAAAATGCAAAATGAAGGGGGGGATTGGCTGCCGAAGGGGCGATTTGGCGTTGCGCTGCCCCACCCGACGGACGAGGCCGGGCAGAGAACGCAAAAAGTGGGGGACAATGCGCGCTCAATTAGACATAATGTGATTTCGCCAGCGGGAAGCGCACGAAGGTGAGGGCGCAAAAAAACGCCACACTCCGGTTTAGGGAGTGCGGCGAGGGGGAGAACGTGGGTCAGTCGGCCACATTGGGTCGGCCCGTCCGCATTCTTTCAACTCAATCGGCGAACTTGTCGCAAATCAATCGGCGAGCTTAGCGCAGATGAATTCGCGGTTCAAGCGAGCGATGTTGGCGATGGATTCGTTTTTGGGGCACACTGCTTCGCAAGCGCGGGTGTTGGTGCAGTTACCGAATCCGAGTTCGTCCATTTTGGCCACCATGAACTTGGCGCGACGTGCGGCTTCCACGCGACCTTGGGGGAGGAGTGCGAGCTGCGACACCTTGGAAGAGACGAAGAGCATGGCGCTACCGTTCTTACAAGCGGCGACACAGGCTCCGCAACCGATGCAGGATGCGCAGTCCATGGCCTCGTCGGCGTCGGGTTTGGGGATGAGGATGGCGTTGGCGTCCTGAGCCTGTCCGGTACGGATGGAGGTGTAGCCGCCTGCTGCCTGGATTTGGTCGAAGGCGGTGCGATCTACCATGCAGTCCTTGATGACCGGGAAGGCCGCCGAGCGCCAGGGTTCAACGGTAATGACGTCGCCGTCGTTGAAACGACGCATGTAGAGTTGGCAAGTGGTGGCGCCCTGTGCGGTTTTGCCGTGGGGCGTGCCGTTGATGTAGAGGGAGCACATGCCGCAAATGCCTTCTCGGCAGTCGTGGTCGAAGACGAAGGGCTCTTTCCCGTCGTTGATGAGTTCCTCGTTGAGGATGTCGAGCATTTCGAGGAAGGAAGTGTCGTCGGGAATGTTCTTCATTTCGCGTTGTTCGAAATGTCCGGCGTCCTTCGGCCCGTTTTGCTTCCAATATTTTACTGTGAAAGATATATTCTTAGCCATTTTCGTGTACGTGAGTTGGGTTAGTGCATTAAAGGGTGAGCATATCATGCAGATATGACTCCGAGATCAGACTTACACCTCAGGTGTAATCACAAAATCGATCCCTTCACCATGAACTAATTACGACTTATAATTACGCGTTTGCACCTTGATGATTTCGTACTCGAGGGGTTCTTTGGAGAGGACGGGTGCTTTGTCGTCGTCGCCCTGGTATTCCCAGCATCCCACGTAGAAGAAGTTTTCGTCGTCGCGCTTGGCTTCGCCTTCTTCGGTTTGGTGCTCTTCACGGAAGTGACCGCCGCACGATTCCTCGCGGTGGAGCGCATCGTTGGCCACGAGTTCGCCCATGAGGATAAAGTCTTCGAGACGCAAAGCCTTTTCGAGTTCCACGTTCACGCCGTCGGGTGTGCCGGGGATGAAGAGGTCGGTGAAGAACGTCTTGCGAATCTCCTTGAAGAGGGAGAGGGCTTTCTCGAGTCCCGCTTTGGTGCGGCCCATGCCCACATATTCCCACATGATGTGTCCGAGTTCCTTGTGGATGCTGTCGACCGAGCGCTTACCATTGATGGCAAAGAGGCGATCGATGCGCTGGCGCACGTGCTGCTCGGCGGCTTCGAATTCGGGAAGCTCGGTGGAGAAGCGGGGCACGGTGATTTGGTCGGTAAGATAGTTCTGAATCGTGTAGGGCAACACGAAATATCCGTCGGCCAACCCCTGCATGAGGGCCGAAGCACCGAGGCGGTTGGCACCGTGGTCGGAGAAGTTGCACTCACCGATGGCGAAAAGGCCATTGACGGTGGTCATGAGTTCGTAGTCCACCCAGATTCCGCCCATGGTATAGTGGATGGCGGGGAAAATCTGCATGGGGGTTTCGTAGGGGCTCTCGTCGGTGATCTCTTCGTACATGTCGAAGAGGTTGCCGTAGCGGGCAGCAATTTCATCGCGGCCGAAGTCGCGGATGGCTTGTGAGAAGTCAAGATAGACGGCCAAGCCGGTTGCGTTCACGCCGAAGCCTTTGTCGCAGCGCTCCTTGGCGGCGCGGCTGGCCACGTCGCGGGGCACGAGGTTACCGAAGGCGGGATAGCGGCGTTCGAGGTAGTAGTCGCGGTCTTCCTCGGGGATGTCCTTACCCTGGAGCCGGCCTTCCTGACAGGCCTTGGCGTCCTCGAGCTTTTTGGGCACCCAAATGCGTCCGTCGTTGCGGAGCGACTCAGACATGAGGGTGAGTTTCGACTGTTTGTCACCGTGCACGGGGATGCAGGTGGGGTGAATCTGCACGTAAGAGGGGTTGGCAAAGACGGCGCCCTTGCGGTAGCAAGCGATGGCAGCCGAGGCATTGCAGCCCATGGCGTTGGTCGAGAGGAAATAGGTGTTGCCGTAGCCGCCGGTGCCGATCACCACAGCGTGCGCTGCGAAGCGTTCGAGCTGTCCGGTGACGAGATTGCGTGCAATGATGCCGCGTGCGCGTCCGTCGATGATGACAAGATCGAGCATCTCGTAGCGTGTGTAGAGTTCGACGGTGCCTGCGTGCACTTGGCGCATGAGCGAGGAGTAGGCGCCGAGGAGAAGCTGCTGACCGGTCTGGCCTTTGGCGTAGAAGGTGCGGCTCACCTGTGCGCCGCCGAAGGAGCGGTTGGCCAACATGCCGCCATATTCGCGTGCGAAGGGCACACCTTGTGCCACACACTGGTCGATGATGGCGTTGGACACCTCAGCGAGACGATAAACGTTGGCTTCGCGTGCACGATAGTCGCCACCTTTCACCGTATCATAGAAGAGGCGATAGACAGAGTCGCCGTCGTTCTGGTAGTTCTTGGCTGCATTGATACCGCCCTGTGCTGCAATGGAGTGCGCACGGCGGGGTGAGTCTTGAATGCAGAAGTTTTTGACCTTGAAACCCATTTCGCCGAGCGATGCGGCGGCGCTGGCGCCGGCCAGACCCGTACCCACGACAATGATGTCGAGCTTGCGCTTATTTTTCGGGTTGACCAGTTTCTGGTGCGCTTTATAGTTGGTCCACTTTTCGGCCACGGGGCCTTCGGGGATGCGTGAATTGAGAATAGCCATGATGGATGCTTATATATATAATGAGTGTTGGTGGGTAGAAGTTCCGCAGCTTAGCAACCGAAGTGCGTGGTGCCTTGGAGCAAAGCCTGGAGGCAGAACTTGATCACCACGGCGGCGTACATGGCCATCAACACGGTGGAGTAGATATAGCTGATGCATTTAACACGGGGGAGCCACGTCTTTCCGCTGGCACCGATGGTGTGGAAGGCGCTCCACATGCCGTGAGTGAGGTGGAACCAGATAGCGCAGAGCCACACGAGGTAAAGCACAGCATAGACGGGATTGGCAAACGTGTATTGGATCCAGTGATAGCCGTCGGTGGCGTAGAACTCATTGCCCACGTGTGCCAATTCGACAAACATCATTTTGGCCCAGAAATTGTAGAGGTGCAAGCAGAGTCCGAGGGCGACAATGATGCCCAGGACGAGCATGTTTTGCGAAGCCCATTCCACTTTTTCGGGACGATCCACCACGGCGTAGCGGTTGTTACCGCGCGCGCGACGATTTTGGAAGGTGAGGATGAAGGCATAGACGAAGTGCAGCAGCACCAAAGCGCCGAGTCCTGCCGTAGCCGCCACCGCATACCAGTTGGCGCCCAGCATCTCACAAACCCAGTTGTAGCCGCTTTCCGAGAAGAGGGACACGACATTCATGCAACCGTGGAACGTGAGGAAGAGAATGAGCGCCAGTCCGGTGACCGACATGATCACTTTTCTTCCGATAGATGAAGTAGTTAACCACATAAGAGATTGAAGAAATTAAATTGTTGATGAACTTGTTGGATAAATTGCAGGGGTTGTTTTTTCCGGCCGGGACAGGGCCCGACTTAGCCGCCGCTTGTGCGGCATCCTCATAAATGGGGAGATAAAGCGTACTGCAAAAGTAGTGGAAAAACGAGAAAGTGCAAAGCGAAACGCCCTAATATATAACATCTCCCGGGGTGAAAATCGCGGGAAGTTGCGCATTTTCGTCTCGGTCTCGGGTACGCGACGGGGCCGCCCCCCTTTTCCCGAGTGCTCGGCACCGACTCGCGCGGTCGAAAACTCCGCCCTGTTGTCCCCCGCCCCCCTTCGTTCGCCGCACATCCTCCGTGGGCCGATCGCCGACCCGCCGTAGCGACACAGCTCCCGTGATCCACCGCACAAGAAAAACGGAGATATTATGCACCGCTTTGTGAGATTATACACTCAAAGCGGCTGTACAACATATAAAACACCGCGGAAAATCGGCCTCAACCGGCCGAATTGCGCAATCCCCCTCGCAATTTTCACTAAGAAAATCGCCAACTCTGCCTATCAAAACCACCTATTTTTGAACAAAAATCCCCGTGTTTAGGCCATTTTCGGGGCGTTGCGACACGATCCGCGCGGGCTCTTCATTTTGAGATTAAAACGAAACGATTACTTTTGCAGTGGAAATATAAAATTCGTCCCTTATTCATGTCTTCCTCCCCCGTCACTCTCAGTCCCACACGCAAGGTATTGGCCGGTGTGCAGTACCTTTTTGTGGCCTTCGGCGCCACTGTGCTCGTGCCCCTGCTCGTGGGTCTCGATCCCTCCACGGCCCTTTTCTCGGCCGGTGTGGGCACCCTTCTTTTTCATCTCGTCACCCAAGGCAAAGTTCCTATCTTTCTCGGTAGCAGCTTTGCCTTTATTGCGCCCATCATCAAGGCCACCGAGCTCTACGGCCTGGGCGGGGCCCTCTTCGGCTGCGTGGGCGTGGCCGCGGTCTACGGACTCATGTCGCTCCTCATCCGCCTTTTCGGTTTGCGGTTCATCGATCGGCTATTTCCGCCCGTGGTGATCGGTCCCATCATCATGCTCATCGGGCTCTCGCTCTCGAGTTCGGCGGTGAAGATGGCCTCGACCAACTGGATTCTGGCGGGCATCTCGCTCGCCACCGCCGTGGGCGTCACGCTCTACGGGCGTGGCATGCTCAAACTCATCCCCATCTTCCTCGGCATCGTGGTGGGCTACGTGGCCGACCTCGCGTTCTTCGATGTCGATTTCTCGCAGGTGGCCGCTGCCCCCTGGTTCGGTTTGCCCCACTTCATCCTGCCCGAGAAATTTTCGTGGGCCCCCATTCTCTTCATGATCCCGGTGGCCATCGCGCCGGTCATCGAACACATCGGCGATGTCTACGTGGTCAACAACGTGACGGGCGAGAACTTTGTCAAATCGCCCGGTCTGCACCGCACGATGCTGGGCGACGGCGCGGCCTGTCTCTTTGCTTCGCTCATCGGTGCGCCCCCCGTCACTACCTACTCCGAAGTGACGGGCGCCATGTCGCTCACGCGCATCACCGACCCTCTCGTTTTCCGCATCGCCGCCCTCACCGGCATCGTCTTCTCGCTGGTGGGCAAAGTCAGCGCCCTGCTGCGCAGCATCGACCAAGCCATTCTCGGCGGCATCATGCTGCTGCTCTTCGGCACCATTGCCGGAGCCGGCATCTCGAGTCTGCTCCACAGCCGCATCAACCTCTCCTCTGCGCGCAATGTGGTCATCATTTCCGTGACGCTCACCACCGGCATCGGCGGAGCGGCCTTCCAATATGGTCGTTTCTCGCTGGCCGGCATCGGTCTCTCGGCCGTGGTGGCCGTGGTGCTCAACCTCATTTTGCCCGAACGCGCCGAGGACCGCACCCCCACCCCGTCGCCTGTGGCCGAAGCCCCCGACGAAGCAGCACAGCATGGCAGCGAAACGACGCACAACGCCGGCGAAACGACACATCCCGCCGCGCCCGCTGAAGAAACACCCGCGACGTCCACGCCCACTGCCGACGCTCCGACCGCTGCACCCGAAGCCGCACCCGAAGCCTAAGCCGCTCGGCGATCACACGCCGGGTGCGTGCCGACGCACCGCCCCGGCAGCGCCCCCTCTCCACCGACATTTCATTCATCACCCTTCATTTATTCTCCATTTCACCATGCGCACCGCTTTCGTGCTCCTGCTCCTCGTGCTGCTCGCCCCCTTCGCGCGCCCGGCACAAGCCCAGAACATCCAATTGCACTACGACTTCGGTCGTCAACTCTACGCCAAAGACCAACCCACGCGCCCGCGTTGGACCACCACGGTCGAACAGTTTTGTCCCGACCGCTGGGGCAACACGTTCTATTTCATCGACATGAACTACGCCAACGAGGGCGTGGAATCGGCCTACTGGGAGATCTCGCGCGAGTTTTCGCTGGGCAAAACGCCCTTCGCCGCCCACATTGAGTACGACGGCGGGCTGAGCAACCAATTCAGCTACAACAATGCCTATCTCGCCGGCGTGACCTACGCATGGAACGCCCCTTCGCACCAGGCCGGCTTCACGATTACGCCCATGTACAAGTACTTGGCCAAGCAGTCGAAGCCCAATTCCTGGCAACTCACGGGCACGTGGTATCGCCACTTCGCCGCCGGTGCCGTGACGTTCTGCGGTTTTGCCGACGTGTGGGGCGATCGCAACCATAACGATGGGAAAAACAATATGGTTTTCATCACCGAACCTCAGCTTTGGCTCAACCTCAACAAGTTGCACGGCGTGAATCCCGATTTTCACCTCTCGGTGGGCACGGAAGTCGAAGTGAGTCACAATTTTGCTGTCGCCGACAAGACGATTGTCAACCCCACGCTCGCGCTGAAATGGAGCTTCTGACGGTGCGCCGCGCTGTCTCGCCCCTCGGCGGCGGTGTGCACTCGGCCCGTCGGCCGTAGGTCGCCGCCCGCCCCCCGCTTTGCTCGGTTTGTGCGGCGCGCAGTGCCCTCGGGTGCTGTGCGTCGCGCACCGCCCGTCCCCCTTTTCCCCCAACACTCCCCCCTAACGCTCACTTCCCACATGCAAACCCTCTATCGCCTCCTGGGTTTCGACCCCACGAAGCACAACCTCCGCACCGAACTCATGGCCGGACTGACCACCTTCCTGACCATGAGCTACATTCTGGCCGTCAACCCCGACATCCTCTCCTCGACCGGCATGGACAAAGGCGCTGTGTTCACCGCCACCGCCCTAGCTTCGGCCCTGGGCACGGTGCTCATCGCCTTTCTCGCCAAGTTGCCTTTCGCCCAAGCCCCCGGCATGGGCATCAACGCCTTCTTTGCCTTCACCCTCGTGGCCGGCATGGGCTACAGTTGGCAGACGGCGCTCGCCGCTGTCTTTGTCGAGGGCGTTATCTTCATTTTGCTCACGGCTTTCAACGTGCGCGAGCAGATTGTCCACTGCATTCCGAAAACGCTGCGCTTTGCCATCTCGGCCGGCATCGGGTTTTTCATCGCCTTCATCGGATTGAAGAACTCAGGCATCATCGTAGCCAATCCCGCCACCCTCGTTGCGCTCGGTCCCTTCACGCCCGTTTCCACTCTCGCCGCGGTGGGCATCGTGCTCAGCGCCGTTTTGATGAAACTACGCGTGCGCGGTGCGCTGTTTTATAGCATTGCCGCCTGCACACTCATCGGCATTCCGTTGGGTGTGACGGTGATTCCGAGCGGTTTCGCGCCGCTGTCGATGCCCAAGTCCCTGGCGCCGACGTTTTTGCAGTTCGATTTCAAATCGCTCCTCAACCCCGACATGGCGCTCACCATCTTTGCGCTCGTGTTCATGGACATTTTCAACACCATCGGCACGCTCATCGGCGCCGCCGCCAACACCGAAATGATGGACGCGGAGGGCAACGTGAAAAACATGAAGGAGGCGCTCATGGCCGACGCCATCGGCACCTCGGTGGGCGCGGTGCTCGGCACCTCGACCGTGACCACTTTTGTGGAAAGCAGCGCCGGCATCGCCGAAGGCGGGCGCACGGGCATGACCGCCCTGAGCACCGGCGTGCTCTTCTTCGTGGCCCTGTTTTTTGCCCCCCTCTTCCTGCTCATTCCCTCGGCGGCCACCACGGGTGCCCTCGTGCTGGTGGGCGTACTCATGCTCAGTTCGATCAAAGACGTAGACTTCGACGACATTTCCGAAGCCCTGCCGGCCTTCATCACCGTGATCATGATGATTCTCACCTACAACATCGCCGAAGGCATGTCGTTGGGCCTCATTTCCTACACACTCGTCAAGACCCTCAGCGGGCGCTGGCGCCACGTGAGCCTCACGCTCTACATCGTTTCGGCGCTGCTCGTGCTGCGCTACGTGCTGCAACTCTAATCTCCCCGCCGCACCGCGCCCCCTCGGGGCGTGCCGTCGGCACCAAAGACACCGCGCCGCGAATCCTCACAGATTCGCGGCGCGGTTTTTCGTCACGGCGGAGCGCTCCCCCACCCTTGCTGCGAGGGGGCGGAGACAACGGCGAGCCTTCAGAGACCGAGCTGCTGCAAGAGGCGTTCGCCGCGTGCCTCCTCGGCGGGGCCGAGCTCCATGAACTTATAAAGCGCATTGAGCGCGGCTTTGCGCACCCCGATCTCGGCCGTGGTGTCGGCCAACTCGGTGGCAGCATGGTCGAGAATCTCGTCGGCATCGCGCTGTGTGGGCACCAAACCGCCCATGAAGAGACGTCCGAGCAACAACCAGGCCACCAAGCGCGCCAACGGGGCCTCGGCGGCCAACAAACGGAAGGCCAATTGCGAGGCGAAGGGGCGATCGGCCAGCAAGTGGAGCACCAGCGTCTGCGCCTCCTCCACATAGCGCAGGCCCTCGACGTAGTGGAGCGCCAAATCCTCGTCGACCTCATCGGGCGGCACCACGAGAAAGGCCAGCAGGCGGAGTTCGCGAATGTCGTCGGCGTAGAGTGCCGTGGACAGGCGCACGGAGTGGGGCAATTCGGCGGCCATGTCGACCAGTCGGAAGGTTTCTACGCCGAAATTCACACGATAATCGACGCCGGTTTCGCGCATGGTGCGGCTGAGCACGCCGTCCATGGCGGCACGCAGTCGGCGCTTGATGTCGCGCACTTGGGCATCGAGGTCGGAAGCATTATTGATCATGGGGAAAAGCAACGGATTGAGGTTGAAAAACGGGGGATGCCGCCTCGCGTCACCGCGCGGTGCTGCGAGCTACGGGCGGACAAAAATACGAAAATCCGAGACGGTGACGAAAAAGCGGGGCGAAATTGCGAAAAAACGGGGAGCAAACGGCGAAAAGCGGGGCGCTTTTCCCGCGCCGCTCCGGCGTCGAGCAGATGCGCTCCGCACTTCGGTCTTTTGGCTCCCTCCCGGCAGTCGACGCCGTCCGATTTCGCCGTGTGAGGAGCCGCCAGCGGCACGCCGAAGGGAAATTTCGGGCGCCGAAGGGCTTTACAAAAGAAAGCTCGACCGGCCGTTTTAACTTAAAACCCGCAGCGGCCGCTTACTTTTGGCAAGTGCGCTTGAAAAACGCCCCCACCTCACCCCACTTTATAAAAATAAGTGGCTCAAAATGAGCCTATTCCCAAATTTAATCCTTAACTTTGCTTCGAGTTATGCCCCGACTTTTTCGCTCGCCCCCTCGCGCGCGACGTTTTTTGTCGCCCTGAAATCGGCACTTCGTTCGGTGCGCCCGACTCCCTCCGGGGCCTTTGCCCCCGCTTTTTCCACCGCACACTTTTTTCCTCCCTTCGTGTCTTCTCTCCACGAAGGAGCTCAATGAAATTTATACACACCACTCACATCGAATCAACAAGATCTATGGAGAAAAAACTGACCACCCTCCTGCTGGGTCTGATACTTTGTGTCACCGCCGCGCTGGCGCAGACCAAAGTGTCGGGCGTTGTGATCTCGGGCTCGGACAATCAGCCGATCGCCGGGGCACACATCGCCACGATCGGTCGCAAACAACTCACCGTGACCGACGACAACGGTAATTTCGCCCTGACCATCAAGGGAAAAGACACGCGCATCACCGTGTCGTATATCGGAATGCAGTCCGTCACGCTGAAAGGTGCGGAAAACATGCGCATCGTGCTCAAAGACAACCAGAGCCTCGGCGAGGTTGTGGTGACCACGGGTATGACGAAGACCGACCGTCGCCTCTTCACGGGGGCCACCGACAAGATCGACATCAGCAAATCGCGCCTGTCGGGCGTGGCCGACATCAGTCGCTCGCTCGAAGGACAGGCAGCCGGCGTGTCGGTGCAGAACGTGAGCGGCACATTCGGTGCCGCGCCGAAGATTCGTGTGCGCGGTGCCACGTCGATCTACGGCGCCTCGAAGCCCCTTTGGGTGGTGGACGGCGTGATCATGGAAGATGTGTCGAACATCGGCGCCGACGACCTCGCATCGGGTAACCCCGAAACGCTCATCAGTTCGGCCATCGCGGGCCTGAACGCCGACGACATCGAGAGCTTCCAAGTGCTCAAGGACGGTTCGGCCACGTCGATCTACGGTGCGCGCGCCATGGCGGGCGTGATCGTGGTGACCACCAAGAAGGGCCGCCAAGGACAGGCGCATCTCAACTACACGGGCGAGTTCACCACGCGTTTGGTGCCCTCTTATCGCAATTTCGACATTCTCAACTCTCAACAGCAGATGGGGGTCTATCGCGAACTGCGCGACAAAGGCTGGCTCAACTACTCGGATGTGCTGAATGGCAGCGACTACGGCGTGTACGGCAAGATGTATGAGCTGGAAAATGCCTTCGACGCCGCGCGCGGCCAGTTCTTGCTGCCCCACACCACCGAGGCGGAAAACGCCTACCTGCAACAAGCTGAATTTCGCAACACCGATTGGTTCAAAGAACTCTTCTCTCCGGCCATCATGCAGAACCATTCGGTGAGCCTGAGCGGAGGTACGGCCAAATCGAACTACTATGCTTCGCTCAGCGCCCTGCTCGATCCGGGTTGGTACAAGCAGAGCGACGTGAAACGCTACACGGTGAACCTCAATCTCACCCACCACATTCTCGACAACCTCACCCTCAACGTGATCGGCGGGGCTTCCTATCGCGATCAGCGCGCCCCCGGTACGCTGGGCCAGGACGTCGACGTGGTGAACGGCGCGGTGAAACGTGATTTCGACATCAACCCCTATTCTTATGCGGTGAACACCTCGCGTGTGCTCGACCCCAAGGCCTACTATGTGGCCAACTATGCGCCGTTCAACATCTTCAATGAGTTGGAAAACAACTATATTGACCTCGGTGTGCTGGACGCCAAATTCCAATTCGAACTGAAATACAAGCCCATTCGCGGGCTCGAACTCTCTGCCCTGGGCGCCTTCAAGCACGCGGCCACGTCGCAGCAGCACAACATCAAGGACAATTCGAACCAAGCTTTGGCCTATCGCGCCATGCCCAACGGCATCATCCGCGACGCCAACAAGTTCCTCTATCACGATCCGGACAATCCCACTGAATTGCCTTACACGGTGCTCCCGAAAGGCGGCATCATGCACAAGACAGACAACCGGATGAGCGACTACCACTTCCGTGCCACGGCCAACTACAGCCGCACGTTCGACAATCGCCACACGGTGAACCTCTTCGGCGGCATGGAAACGACGGACATCGACCGCTCGCGCACGCGCTTTGAGGGCTGGGGTCTGCAATACGAAAGCGGCGAAGCGCCCTTCTACCCCTATCAGTATTTCAAAAAATCGATCGAAGAAGGCAACGACTACTACCAATTGGTGAATTCCAACTGGCGCACGGTGGCATTCTACGGCAACGCCACTTACTCCTACCGCGGTCGCTACGTGGTGAACGGCACCTATCGCTACGAAGGTTCGAACCAATTGGGTCGCAAGACCGATGCACGCTGGATGTCGACGTGGAACCTTTCGGGCGCTTGGAACGTGCACGAAGAGAAATGGTTCGAGCAACTCGCTCCGCTCTCGCACCTCACGCTCCGCGCTTCCTACAGTTTGACGGGTACACCTCCCGATCCTTCGCTCGTTTCGTCGACCACCATCTTCCGCAACTCCACCCCCTATCGCCTCTTTGCCGCCGACCAGGAGTCGGGACTGGCCATCACCGAATTGGGCAACTCGCTGCTCACCTACGAAAAGAAGAACGAGTTTAACATCGGCGTGGACGCCGGCCTGTGGAACAACCGCATCAACGCCACCGTCGACGTGTACACGCGCAACAACTACGACGAAATCGGTCCGATGGTGACGCAGGGCATGAGCGGACAGATCGTAAATTGGGGCAACGTGGCCGAGATGAAATCGAACGGCGTGGAAGTGAGCCTCACCTCGACCAACCTCAAGCAGAAAGACTTCAGCTGGACAACGAGCTTCGTCTTCTCTTACACGAACACCGAGATCACCAAGCTGTTCAACAACGGACGTGTGATCGATCTCGTGTCGGGTAATGGTTTCGCCATGAAGGGTTTCCCCGCCCGCGCCCTGTTCTCTGTGCCCTTCCTGGGGCTGAACGACGCCGGCATCCCGCTCTTCCGCAACGAGAAGGGCGAAGTGACGACCGACGACATCAATTTCCAAGAACGCAACCACACCGGCTTCCTCAAATATGAGGGCCCGACGGATCCCAAGTACGTGGGTTCGCTCGGCAACGTGTTCTCTTACAAAGGACTCCACCTGAATGTGTTCCTCACCTACTCGTTTGGCGGCGTGGTGCGCCTGGATCCGAAATTCCGCACGCGCTACACCGACATGACCTCCATGACGCAGACGTTCCTCAACCGCTGGATGGCCCCGGGCGACGAGAAAGTGACGAATGTGCCCGGTATCTTGAGCAAACGCCAGTACACGCAAAACCGCCAACTGCGCTATGCCTACAATGCCTACAACTTCTCGTCGGTGCGCACGGCCAAATCCGACTTCATCCGCCTCAAAGAGATCTCCCTCACCTACGATCTGCCGGCATCGCTCTTCAAAGACAAGGCCATCCACGACGTTTCCGTCAAACTTCAGGCCACCAACCTCTTCTTGCTCTACTCTGACAAGAAACTCCACGGACAGGATCCCGAATTCCTCAACGCCGGCGGTGTGGCTTCGCCCATGCCCAAGCAGTTTACCCTCACGCTCAAATTCGGGCTCTGATCAAATTCGACAGTTCGCATGAAACATTATATTGCTTCTCTCCTCTTGGGTGCCGCCACACTGGGCACTTCCTGCACATTGACCTCGTGCAATGACTATTTGGACAAGTATCCCGACAAGCGCATGGAGCTTCGCACCCCCGATCACCTGGCGCAACTCCTCACCTCGGCCTACCCTCAGGTGCACCCCGCCTACTTGCTCGAAATGTATTCGGACAACACAGATCGCCATCTCTCTCCTTCGTGGGCAGAAGTGGATCGCTTCCAACGCGAAGCCTACCAATGGGACGACATCACCGACGTGGGCGAAAACGAATCGCCGCAGATGATTTGGAACTCCCACTATCTCGCCGTCAACACGGCCAATGAGGTGCTGAGCTTCATCAGTAAACAAAAGGACCAATCGGCTTTCCGCGCCCAAAGCGGCGAGGCCAAGCTGTGCCGCGCCTATGCCATGCTCTGCCTGGCCAACGTGTTCTGCGAAGCCTACGATCCCGCGACGGCAGCTTCGCACTTGGGCCTGCCTTACCCCACGGAACCGGAAGACCGCCCGGGCATTACTTACCAACGTGGCACGCTGGCCGAGCTTTATGCCCACATCGACAAGGACATCACCGAAGGTTTGGCCGAAGTGGGTAGCACTTACACCACACCGAAGTTCCACTTTACGCCCGAAGCCGCGCACGCTTTCGCCGCCCGCTTCTACCTTTACAAACAAGACTGGCAGAAAGCCGTGGATCACGCCACGAAAGCCCTCGGCAACCAGCCCGGCAACCAACTGCGCAACTGGGCACTCTGGAACAAACAGGGGCTCAACGGCGAGGCCATGCCCAACGAATATGTGCGTTCGAGCGCGAAAACCAACCTCTTGCTCCAAGTGGTGATTTCGGCTTGGGGGCTCTACAGCGGCCCTTACGGCACAGGCGGTCGCTACTGCCACGGTCGTAGCATTTCCGACAAGGAAACGTTCAACTCCACGGGTCCTTGGGGCGAAAGCGAGAGCGCTTTCAACTACACCGTGGGCTCCAACTCCGGCCAACCGCAGATCACGCTCAAGAAGTTGCCCATCAACTTCAAATTCATCGACCGCGAAGCCGGCATCGGTAGCTACTATTCGGAATATTCGGTGTTCAATGCCGACGAAACGCTGCTGGTTCGCGCCGAAGCCTACGCACGCCTCAAACAATATGCGCAGGCCACGGCCGACATCAACACGGAAATGACGGCTTTCGCCCGCAAACCCAAAACGTTCACCACGACGCAGCTCGCGGACTTCTACAAAAAGGTGAAATACTACCGTCCGGACAGCGCCACGGTGCGCAAAGCGTTCCACATCAGCGAGCCACTCGACACCACCACGCAAGAACCGCTGCTGCAATGCATTCTTCATCTGCGCCGCATCCTTACGGTGCACGAAGGTCTCCGCATGCAAGACGTGAAACGCTACGGCATCACGATCTATCGCCGCGATTTCGACGCCAACGACAAGTTTGTCACCGTCACCGACTCCATGCCCGCCGGCGATCCGCGCCGTGCCATCCAACTTCCGCAGGATGTGATCTCGGCCGGCCTCACACCCAATCCGCGTAAAACCCTCACTGCCAAATGAAACTCCGGATGAACAAGATACTCCTCGCCACGCTGCTGCTCCTTTCGTGCTTGGGGCTCAGCAATTGCTCGGACGACGCTCCGAAAGGCGCCAGCATTTTCCCCACCACCCCCGTCCGGCGCAACGCCTTCGACACCTGGCTGCTCAAAAACTACACGAACCCATATAATATTGAGTTCAAATACCGGCTCGAAGACGCAGAAACGGACTTCAACTACCACCTCGTGCCCGCCGACTCGGCGAAAACGGCTAAATTGGCCATCCTGACCAAATATCTCTGGTTTGATGCCTATGCCGAAGTGGCCGGTGTGAACTTTGTCAAGGCCAATGTTCCGCGCACCATCGTGGCCGTCGGCATTCCGGGCTACACACGTCAGCGCACAATGGTGCTGGGTAGCGCAGAAGGTGGCTACAAAGTGACGCTCAACAACATCAATTCGCTCGATAGCGTCACGCTGACCAACTACGGCGCGATGACGGAATTCTATTTCCACACGATGCACCACGAGTTCACGCACATCCTCAATCAGAAGAAGCCCTACAACACGGCCTTCAACCTGATTTCAAAGTCCGACTACGTGAGCAGCAACTGGTCGCACCAGAAAGAGAGCGACGCCCACCGCGCCGGTTTCGTTTCGCCCTACGCCATGAGCGACGGCTTCGAGGATTTCGCAGAGACCCTGGCCTTCTACGTCACCCTCACCCCCGCACAGTGGAACGACATCCTCAAAGATGCCGGCAACTCGGGCGCACCGATCATCAACCAGAAGCTCGAAATCATCAAAGACTACATGCTCTCGTCGTGGAATGTCGACCTCGACCGGCTGCGGGCCTCCGTGCTTGGCCGCGGCGACAACGTGCGTCATCTCGATCTCCAACACCTCAAGTAACATCTCCCCATGCGCATCCTTCATACCCTCGTCATCGCACTTGCCGCCCTCGGGGCCGCCAGCTGCGCCACCGACGAAAAAGAACTTTTCAGCCTCCCCGCGGCTGAACGCATCGACCAAGTGGTCAAAAACGACCGCACCGCTCTCGAATCTGCGCCCAACGGCTGGAAATTCGACTACTTTCTCGGCCGCGACTACTCGGGTCCCGGCGTTTCGATGATGGTTACCTTCCGAAACGGCAAGGCCACGATGGCTTCCGACGCATCGGACACCGCACTCTTCCGCACTGCCGACTACGATGTGGTGAAAGATCAAGGCCCGGTGCTGACTTTCAACACCTTCCTCGAGCCCATCCACAGTTTGGCGGGCGGCATGGCCAGCTTCCCCGAAGGTCGTCAGGGCGACTACGAGTTTTCGATCCTCTCCACCTCGGCCGACACCATCCGCCTGCGCGGTAAGAAGTGGGGCAACGACATGTTGCTCACCCGCAACCCCGTGGGGCTGAAGCAAGACTCCGTGATCATGGGCGCCATCAAGATGCGTGAGAACATGATCACCGACAGTATCTACCTCTGCCACGGCAAGGACACGATCCCCGGCGCGGCCTTCGATCTGGACAACCGCCACTTCGACATCAACGGCGCCGTGCAACTCTCCTCGCCCATGGTCTTCACGCCGAAAGGCTTCACGTTGGCCCGCCCGCTCTCCTACGACGGCCGCGTCTATCGCGACTTTGCGTGGAACGACTCGGCGCGCACCTTCACCTCGGCCGACATGACCATCTCTTTCCGCATTCCCGAAACCTACAAGCCCCAGAGTTTCTGGATCGGCAAGTGGAGCATCAAGCACCGCGCCCTGCGTGCGCTCGGACGCCGCCCGACTTACCTGACGATCTACAACGAACGCAGCTCGCGCAACCCGCAAGCGCTCAAAGCCGTGCTTGAATTCAACCACACGGAGTACGAAATCTTCGTCATCTACAACCGAACGACGGGAACCATCAGCATTCCCGCGCAGAGCGTCGACGATCCCACGAAGACCAACTACGTCATTTATCTCGTCGGCACCGACAGTCAGCAGTTGCTCGGCAAGGTCGATGTGCCTTTCACCTTCCAATGGGATCCCGACTTCGACCATGCCACCGCCAAAGGCGCCACTTTCGAGCACACCAAGGCCACCGGCATGAAAGGTATCGGCTACAAAGACGAACTCCACCAGAACACCGACGCGCAAGGCAACAAGATTGTGCCCATCGTGATGGACGACATCGAATACATCCGCCGCGTTCAATAATCACCACCCAAGACTTCTCCTCATGCACAAGCATTTTCTCATCGCCCTCCTCGTCGGTGCCGGCACCCTCTTGGCCGCTTCTTGCAGCGAAGAGTCGGCCACCGTTCGACAGCGCACCCTCGAAGTCGTGTCTTCCGACACCAATTTCCCCGTCGACGGGGGCAGTCGCACCGTCACCACCGCCCGCGCCGCCACCGCCGCCTACGCCCAAGACAAATGGGCGCAGGTGCGGGTGGAAAACGGGCAAGTCATCGTCAAAACCGACGTGAACACCGACGAACAGTCGCGCAACACGCTCCTCGTCGTCAAGGATGCCCGCGGCGACTCGGCCGCCATCAACGTGCGGCAGGACGGTATGATCTTCCGCCTGCCCACTTCGGCCACGGTCGAAAGCGACGATCAGCCGCTGCAGCGCTCCTTCCACGTGCAATTCAACGTGCCCGTCAACATCACCTCCTCCGCCCAGTGGATTCAAGTGAGCCACACGCCCGAAGGCGACGTCACCTTCAAGGTAACGGCCAACACCAGCGGCCGCCCGCGCGTGGGTTGGTTGCTTTCGCACGCCCACGGGCTCACCGACTCGGTGCGCATCACGCAAGCCACGCTCTCCGACATCGTGGGCACCTACCGTCAGCACGCTTCTACGCTCGACAGCAGCCGAACCCGCATGATCGACACCACCAACGTGGTCACCATCTCGAAAATCTCCGACACGAAAGCCCTCTTCTCCATCGACGGCAACCTCAACTGGGAGTGCGAATTTCGCCCCGGCCAAGGTCTGTACATGAACAACGGTAAAGTGCTGCGCGAAGTGAAGAATCCGCCGCAGCCCAGCACCTATCTCGTGTCGCTGCTCGCTGCCAACGACTTCCGCCCCGGCCATCTGAACAGCATCATCGGCACGCGCGAAACGCTGCGCGTGGCCATCGGCGACAACGGCGACCTCGTGTTCCGTCAGCACGAAACCATCAGTTTGGAACAGCAGTGGAACAGCTACGCCGTGGGACGCGCCAGCTCCACGAAGCTCTCTCTCGAGACCTACCTGGGACTCTTCACCGCGTTCATCAACCCCACGCTCACCTATCTGCCCCACGGCGCCGCCACCCGCCCCGCCGCTGTGCGCAGCCCCCGCCGCTGATCGAGCACCGACTCCTTATATATAATAGACAATCCCCGCCTTGTCCTTCGAGACAGGCGGGGATTGTTTTGTGTCCAGGCCGAAGCGAGTGTCGGCATCGGAGCTCAGAATTCGTCGTTGGCATAGAGCGAGTCGAACACCGAGAGGCGATAGTCGAAAAGTTCCTCGTCGCGGAAGAAGCGTTTCAGTTCCACCTCAGCCGCCTCGAGACTGTCGCTGGCATGCACGATGTTCTCTTGGAACGACATGCTGAAATCGCCGCGGATCGTGCCGGCCGGCGCCTTGCGTCCCGTGGTGGGTCCCGTAATGGTGCGCACGGCCTCCACAGCGCCCACGCCCTCGAGCGCAATCGCCACAACGGGACACACCATCATGCTGTCTTTCACGCGCTGGAAGAACTCTTTGCCGGCCAAGTGGGCATAGTGTTCGGAGAGCAACGCATCGTCGAGCTGCATCATCTTGAGTCCGCACACGCGGAGTCCTTTTTTCTCGAAGCGGGAGAGCACTTCGCCCATCAGCGCGCGCTGTACGGTGCAGGGTTTGAGGAGAACGAGAGTTTTTTCGAGTGCCATAACTGTAGATTGTTAGGATTTGGATTTACGATTCGGGGGCGACAACACCACGTTGTCGGCGTAAAGATATGCATTCCCGCGCGTTTGGCAAAACTTATTTCACACTTTTGCACTCTCCGCCTTGCAAAATCGTCTCATTCCGTTCCCCTTCGGCAACGCCCGCTCCGCACCATGCGCGAAAGCACTCGGGCCGTCACGCGCTCCACGCCGTCCGGGGTCGCATATCGCCGCAGAGATCCTCCTCCACCCGGGCGCTGTGCCACAAAAAAACCGCCCGCAGCTGTTTCTTGCGAAACCGTTGCGGGCGGACGGGGTTATCGAAAATAACATCCTACACAATTCGCGCTGAGCGAACTGCGATCCATTTTATTTTGCGCAGTCTTCTTTGAGCGTAGCCACAAGCATCCAGATCAGCTTCTCTTGTTCACGGAGCCAGTCGCTGACCATGGCAGTCGTAGCCTCATCTCCTGCTTCTTGAGCGGCAGCCAAAACCACGCGCTCCTGGGCGATGAGTTGCTTTTCGGTTTCGAGCACCTGAGAGAGGGCGCTGTGACCGCAGTGAGTCACTTCGGCTTCCTTCACCTGCGAAACCTTGAGGTATTCGCTGTAGCGGTGTTCGGGCGTGGCACCAAGTTGGAGGAGACGTTCTGCGATGTCGTCGGCCTTGGTTGCGATGCCGTCATAGAGACGTTCGAACTCTGCGTGGAGGTTGTAGAAGTTCGTGCCTTGTACGTTCCAGTGGAAGTCACGGAGGTTGGTGTAGTAAACCTGCACGTCGGCGAGGAGCTGACGAAGTGCGGAAACGACGGGTTGAACCTTCTGTGCGTCGAGGAGAGTGTAGTTGAGTGTGCTCATTGTTTTGCTATGTTTTAGGGGTTCTGTTAAGTGAATTCTTTCTGTGAATTGGAGACGTCGCCCGCAGGATTGGCCTGGACGGCGGCTTATCTCGTTTCGATGTTGCAAAGGTAGTGGCTTTCGCACCGCAATGCAACAGACAAGGTCTAC
>ERZ773013.227-NODE-227-length-35719-cov-6.595474_pt1 | contig 35719 bp, 35 predicted proteins | sample MGYA00511670_ERZ773013 | MGnify/ENA primary metagenome ERZ773013 (study PRJEB29015, sample SAMEA2738120) | human oral metagenome | biome: human oral; feature: human-associated habitat; material: saliva | place: China | collected 2257 ... | reverse complement strand
GGTTCCTATCGAAAATCTTGGGTTTACCCCTTGACTTTAAATAGCAGGTATTCCTTCTGATTCAAATCTGAGCCGCTCTGGAGCAAAAGCCCTGCATCTGCGCTAGACGTAGGCACCTGCGATATGGTCTACAATGTGCTGTACCATTTCGGCATACCAGTCACCGAATGCTTTTTCATGGTGAACAAGCTTCCCCGCCTCTAAAGCGTCATAGCTCACGCGGATCCTGCGATAGCGAGTCACCCGTGAGGGTTCATCCTTCGTGAGACACCCTCCTGGGTCTTGAAGGGCTGCATCTTAGAAGTGATCGCCGGATTGAACAGTACGTGGATGCGTCCCCGGTTATCTCGGTATGCGCCGATCGCCTTCGGGTACCCGATCTGGTTCGCCGCAAGGCATGAAGCGTCGTCCAGTGAGGCCAGGGTATCCTCAACATCCTGGGCTACTGCGCTGTCTTCAGCCGTAGCAGGCTGCGCCGCTTTCGTCAGCTCTGCCCGGTCTTTCACTAAGTCGCATACCATCTCCAGATTCCCCTCCTTGTTGTGTTAGCCCTCCTAGTATGACACGCGGAGCGCACATCTTCAAAGAAAGCAGGTAGAGGGGCAAAAACACTCAGGTATAGGCGACCGAAAACTTCCGTTCCCCATCCACAACCTCGAGCGGTTTCTCTTCGACGAGCGCCGCCTCAATCCAGGTGTTGCGGCTGGCAGAGAGCTCCTGGATGCCCTCCTTATACCGCTCAATCTGCTGAGGGGTTCCTTGGACGTGGAGCAGCACGTCGCCGTTGTCCTCGTTTCTGACCCAACCGGTCACCCCGACAGATTGGGCCAATATCTCCACTTGGTAGCGGAACCCAACGGCCTGTACCCTGCCGCGGTACCTGAGTGACACCCGCCGCAGTGGCCCTGTGTAATGGATCGGTTTGTGTTGAGGCTCTGTTGTTGAGGACGTATCTGAAGCCTGTGCGCGGCGTTTACGGCTCCACGGAAAATGAAATCCAACCATACCAATCACCCTCTTAGACCATAGTGGGGATACCCCTTCCAGGATACCCCCACCAAACGAACCTGTGCGGTTCTATCTCTTAGTGTCGCTTATGCGGCCTCTTGGCCGGCATAGGGCTTCTTCCAGCGTGACAGGATCAGTGCTGCCACGATGGAGCCGATTGCAAGCGCGAGCAGATACATGCCCGGGTTGCCGATAACGGCGACAACCCACGCGCCGCCGTGAGGAGCGGGGCTCGTGCAGCCGAAGGCTGCCGACAGAGCGCCGGCGATTGCGGAGCCGATGATGCAGGACGGAAGGACATGGCCCGGGTCAGCTGCGGCGAATGGAATAGCGCCCTCGGTGATAAAGGAGAGGCCCATGATGTAGTTCACAATGCCTGCGTTGCGGTCAGCCGCAGACCACTTGTTCTTGAAGAAGGTGGTGGAAAGGGCGATTGCCAGAGGCGGAACCATGCCGCCGACCATAACGGAAGCCATAATGATCTGGCCGGAGGTGGTACCGGCAGCAAGTGCACCGGTGCCGAAGACATAGGCTGCCTTGTTGAACGGGCCACCCATATCGATGGACATCATGCCGCCGACGATAGCGCCGAGCAGGACCATGTTGGTGGTGCCCATGCCGTTCAGCCAGTTATTCAGTCCAGTGTTGATCGCACCGAAGAGTGGGTTCAGGATGAACATGACTGCACCGATTGCCAAGGTGCCGAGCAAAGGATAGATGAGCATCGGCTTGATGCCTTCAAGCGAGGAGGGCATTCTATCGCACATCTTCTCTATACCCAAGGTGATATAGCCTGCAGCAAAGCCGGCAAAGAGCGCTGCAATAAAGCCACCGGAGACGCAGGTGGCAGCCGCTACATCCGGATCCCCATTCAGAACGGAGAGGTAGGCGATACTGTAGCCGGTACGGGCGAAGAGACCGCCGACGATACCAGGGGCAAGGCCCGGTCTGTCTGCGATGGACATCGCGATAAACCCTGCAAGGATCGGCAGCATCATGTTGAAGGCTTCAGTACCGATCGTTTTGAAGAAGGCTGCCGCCGGGATTGAGGAGCCGTAGTTTGCAGTACCCAAACCGGGCTGGTCGATCAGGAAGGCGATAGCCGTGAGGATGCCGCCGCCGATAACGAAGGGGAGCATGTGGCTGATGCCGTTCATCAGGTGCTTGTAGATCACGTGCCAGGCGGAATCCTTCTCCTCACCCTCGGTAGCGTGGACAACGCTGCCCTCCTGGATCGGAGCTTTGTTCTGCAGAATGTCATCGATCAGCTTCTCCGGCTCATTGATGCCGGCGGAGACGTTGGTGGAGAGCACCTGCTTGCCCGCAAAGCGAGAGCGGTCGACGTCCTTGTCTGCGGCAATGATGATGCCCTTTGCGTGCTCGATCTCTTCCTGGGTCAGCACGTTCTTGGCGCCGACGGAACCCTGAGTCTCAGCTTTGAGGGTGACGCCCATCTCCTTAGCCTTTTTCTCCAGGTTCTCTGCCGCCATGTAGGTGTGCGCAATGCCGGTCGGGCAGGCGGTGATTGCGAGGACCTCAGGGAAGCCTGAGTCGGAGCTGGTCACCTGAGCCTGCTGCTCGGCCTTCTGAGAGGCTTGCTGCTTGGCGGCCTCCTGCGTATCACGCTCCTTCTCACCCTTATCGATCACAGCCAAGAACTCCTCTGGGGTCTTGGCAGCACGCAGGGCATCCGCGAACTCCTGATGCATCAGGAGTCTTGAGAGCTGCGCGAGCATCTCCAGGTGCGTGTTGTTCTGGCCCTCCGGGGCGGCGATCATAAATACCAGGGTGGCCGGATCCCCGTCCGGGGAGTTCCAATCGACGCCGCCCGGCAGCGTCATCGCTGCCAAACCGGGACGGTTCGCCGCAGCCGTCTTTGCATGCGGGATTGCGATACCATCCCCGACCGCTGTCGAAAATTCTGACTCGCGGGCCAGAATTGCCTTTTTGTAGGCGACTTTATCATTGATGTTGCCTGAAGCGTCCTGCAGCGCAACCAGTTGGTTGATTGCGTCATCTTGATCTTTCGCCGAAGCGTTGATCTTGATGCCTTCAGGCTTGAGCAGATCAGTGATCTTCACGATGCTCCTTCCTTTCACCACGCTTTGCTTTTCTATCCTTCATTCGCTCTTTGCAGATACGATTGGATAAAGCTTATTTGAGCGTCTTCAGCAGCGCCTCGACCTCAGGACGGGTTGCCAGCTTCGAGGAGAAGGCGCTTGCGGAACCCGTGCACAGACCCATCTTGAAGGCGGTCTCGTAGTCGCCCTTACTCTCTTCGAATCCCGTGATGAAGCCTGCGACCATCGAGTCGCCAGCGCCGACAGAGTTTACAACGCTGCCCTTCGGAGCTTCGCTCTTGAGGATGTCACCATTCTCTGCGACCAACACTGCGCCCTCGCCGGCCATAGAGATGAGCACGTTGCGGGCACCCTTCTCCTGGAGTCTCTTTGCGTAGGGTACGACGGAGTCACGGTCGTTGAGCTCAACATTGAAGATGGCGCCCAACTCGTGGTTGTTCGGCTTGATCAGGAACGGGTGGAACGGCAAAACGTTGACCAGTAGGTTACGCTCGGCATCGACGATCACGTTGATGCCGCGGCCGTCGAGCCTGCTTGTGATGCGCTCATAGATGTCACTCGGAAGCATCGAGGGGACGCTGCCGGCGATAACGAGGGTATCGCCCTTCTGTATCGTATCAAGCTTCTGGTAGAGGGCCTCGATGTCCTCATCAGTGATCTTGGGGCCGATGCCGTTGATCTCGGTCTCTTCCTTGGCCTTGATCTTCATGTTGATGCGACTTCTGCCCTCTTTGACCTGGATGAAGTCGGTCTTGGCGCCGTAGTTGCCCATCATACGCTCGATCTCTTTACCCGTGAAGCCCGCGACAAAGCCGAGCGCAGTGGACTCGTGGCCGAGGTTGGAAAGGACGATGGAGACATTGATGCCTTTGCCGCCTGGCAGCATGTCCTCGTAGGTGACGCGGTTGATCTCACCTACCTGCATATTGTCGAGGCGAACAATATAGTCGATCGATGGGTTGAATGTGACAGTATAAATCATGTCTTTTCCTCCAAAGCCTCCCGGTTGTATCCAACAGTAACGCACCATATACGCCAATCGGCGTATAACTCCGCAGCCGTGCAGATATTAGCCCTTAAGCACGGTTTTGATGTTCTTGAATCGCTGAAATGCAGGGGGTACCTGCGTCGTGAGGACGGTCGCTTTCTCAAGGTCCCCAAACGAGACTGCAGCACAGTGACCGAATTTGCTCGGATCCGCTACCACATAGGGGCGCTCACAGTGCTCAAGCGAGATCCGCTTGACCATCGCTTCAGAGCAGTCAGGGGTGGTAAAACCTTGCGTCGCGTCGATCCCGTTGGAGCCCCAAAAGCCAAGGGTGAAATGGTAGCGCAGCAGGGTCTCCAACGCCTCCGGGCCCACGAGGGCTTCGGTTGCGCTCTTGAGCTCCCCACCGACAAGCACGACCTTCATGTTCTTCTCAGCGAGAGAAAGCGCATTGGTCACTGAATCGGTGACATAGCGTGCCTTTGTCCCATCGAGCGCTTCCACAATCAGGTGGGTCGTCGTCCCCGCATCCAGGTACACACAGTCGTTAGGGCCGACGAGTTTCGCGGCAAAGCGGGCAATCTCCTGCTTGTCATCCTTATGCAGGCCTACCCGCTCATCAAGCGTCAGATCTCTGAGTGCCTGCTCGTCATCGAGCGCAGTCGCCCCGCCGTGCACCTTTTCAAGCAGCCCCATGGAGGACAGCTCGCCCAGATCACGCCGGACGGTAGACTCTGAGACGCCCAGCTTGTCGGCGAGTTCGGAGACAGAGACCGTGCCCTCCTCTTTGAGGGAATGAAGGATTTCGTTTTGGCGTTGGCGCGCAATCACAGCGACCACCCCCACCACCCCATGGGAAACGCACTGACAAAGTCCAACACGGATGGCTTTTTATGCATCACAGAGCCAACCGCCGTCACCGGTACCAGGGCAAAATGTGTACGCAAAGCCATGCCAACCCCCATCCATCGGATGAGCAACGTCCATTGGCTATATTCGACTACTTTTGCGCACTTTTGACAAGTATTTGGCGGTATTTTTTCAACCATTCACCGATTCTTTGCAAATTCGTGCAAATTATTTCAAGAATGAGCAAGTTATCTATTTGATGAGGGCATCGATAACGTCCATGGAGGCACTGAGATCGATACCGTTGTCGGCGTCTTCCACATCCTTGTTGCGCTCAACTAAGGTATGGACCGCATCCATCGCTTTCTGCGTGGCTACCGGGAGGCTGTCACCGTGCATCGTAAGCCCCATGATCAGACTCGAGAAGATGTCACCGGTTCCCGGGAAATACTTTGGGACGACGTGGATCGGATAGGTAAAGTACTGCTCGCTCTCCGCGTCGTACCCCACCACTGAAGGCTGCTCTTCGACAATACAGCTCGTGATCACCACTGAGCGGACGCCCTGAGAGCACAGATTGTCCACAATCGAGTTAGCGTGAAGCTGGCTGAAGGAGTGCTTTGCCTTCGAAGGATCCCGGCTTGACAGCAGGCAAGCTTCCGTCACATTAGGGATCGCGTAGTCAGCGACCTCCATGATGCGCCGCGTTCTGTCGACCGCATACTTGGATACTCCGTCGTAGAGCGCCCCGTCATCCCCCATAATCGGGTCGACGTAGATGCGGGCACCTTCAATTCCCTTACGCTCGCAGAAATCAGCAATAATCTTGGACTCCTCGTCGGAGACCACAAAGCCGGAGAAGATAGCGTCAAACTGGAAGCCCATCGCATTCCATGCGGCGAGGGCGTTGCGCACATAGAGAGTCGTATCCATCTGAGCTACTTTTTCCTTTGAGAAGGTCGAGCTCACGAGTGCGGTCGGCAACACCGACACCCTAAATCCCATCCGCTCCAGGATAGGGATTGAGGCTCCCAGAGAGATCGTTCCATAGCTGCAGTAATCTGAGATGAGCAAAATGCGCTGTTTCAAAACCAAACTTCCTTACGTGTGAAGAGGATGATGCACTATTCCCTATAACTTGTCAAGGTTAACGCATCTTTTTGGCCTTGGCATCCCACGGACCCCCGCATTGTACCCACAGCCACAAAAATCAAACGAAACGGCACACGTTTATCGCCTTATTCGTGCTAGGCTGAACTGTGAAAGGCGTGCCGCGACTGACGGATAAAACGTGGGCTACCATGGGGAAGCGACACACTAAAACAAGCCGACCGTCTGGGCAATTTCTTGTACACAATACGATGAAGCTCAGAGGGGAATGTCTCTACGTGTCTTTGTTGCATTGTGTCGCACAATACAGAAAGGGAGACCATGCAGGACTTATGTGAGTTGCTTCGCGCCAACTCCTATCCGGGCCGCGGTATTGTGGTCGGATACAATCGCGTCTACTACTGGATCATGGGACGCAGCGTCAACAGCCGGAACCGTGTTTTTACCCTCACTGATGACGGAATCAAGACTGAAGCCTACGACCCCTCAAAGCTCGAAGACCCCTCATTGATCATCTATCATCCAGTACGGACTATGGACGATGATCTCGTCGTTACGAACGGCAATCAAACGGACACGATCGTCGAGAAAAAGGACTTCGTCGCTGGCTGCCGGGCACGCCGCTTTGAGCCGGATGCGCCGAACTTCACCCCACGGATCTCTTCCATCCTGCACTCCGACGGCTCCTTTGCGATCTCTATCCTGAAGCATCAGGCAGGAGAGGCCGACCGCTGCGAGCGGCAGTTCTTCTTCTATGAGGGTGTCGATGTAGGTGAAGGCTACTTTATCAGCACCTACCAACACGACGGCGATCCTCTCCCGAGCTTTGCAGGAGAGCCTATCCACATCTGTATAGGCGAACCGAAAGAGGTCTGGGAAGCCCTCGATCAAGACAACAAAGTGAGCCTGTATGCCAATGTTGATGGCAACGTCACGCTGTTCAATGCCCGCACGGGAGACTAGGAGACACGCATGAATTCACTCGAACTTAAATACGGCTGCAACCCCAACCAAAAACCGTCCCGCATCTTTATGAAGGGTGGCTCCGATCTGCCGGTCACAGTCTTGAACGGCAAACCCGGCTACATCAACTTCCTCGATGCCCTAAACTCCTGGCAGCTCATAGGTGAGCTCAAAGCCGCAACCGGTCTGCCATCCGCAGCCTCCTTCAAGCACGTGAGCCCCGCCGGAGCCGCGGTCGGCCTACCCCTCTCTGAGACTGAAAAGAGGATCTACTTCGTCGACGAGGAGGGACCACTTACCCCGATCGCCTCTGCCTATATCCGCGCCCGCGGCGCGGACCGCATGAGCTCCTACGGCGACTGGGCTGCACTCTCTGAAGTCTGCGACAAGCGCACCGCCCAGTACCTCAAGCATGAGGTCTCAGATGGCATCATCGCCCCAGGCTACACCGATGAGGCATTGACCATCTTGAAACAGAAAAAGAGGGGCAACTACAACATCGTGCGGATTGATCCTTCCTACAAGCCTGCCCCAGTTGAGCAGAAGGATGTCTTCGGCATCACCTTTGAGCAGGGCCACAACACCTCAAAGATCGACGAGAACCTGCTTACCAATATCGTCACAAAGAACAAGGACCTGATCCCTGAAGCCAAGCGCGATATGATCGTCTCCCTCATCACGCTCAAGTACACGCAGTCCAACTCAGTGTGCTACGTGAAGAACGGACAGGCGATCGGCGTGGGCGCCGGGCAACAGAGCCGCATCCACTGCACGCGTCTCGCAGGCAACAAGGCCGATACCTGGTACTTGCGTCAGCATCCGAAAGTGTTGGCGCTCCCCTTCGTCGACGACATCCGCCGCGCCAACCGCGACAATGCGATCGACATCTATATCTCAAACGAGCACGACGACGTGCTGCGTGACGGTGAGTGGCAGAAGTGGTTCACCGAAAAGCCTGAGGTACTGACCCAGGAAGAGAAGGAGGGGTGGGTGGCCACCCAAACCGGCGTCACGCTGGGCTCCGATGCCTTCTTCCCCTTCGGCGACAATATCGAGCGCGCCCACAAGTCGGGCGTCAGCTACGTCGCAGAGCCGGGTGGCTCTATTAGAGACGACAACGTGATTGAGACCTGCGACAAGTACAACATGGTCATGTGCTTCACCGGGCTGCGCCTGTTCCATCACTAATATATGGAATATATGGATGACCGATACCTACATTGAGGGGCGCAGTTCATCGGAACGGCGCCCCTCCTTGTCTCAATCTGAGTCGTTACGACTACTTCTTATAGGTGAGGACAGCCTCTCCTGCCTGAACCGTACCGGTCTTGATCTGATCGACAGACTTGAGGTCGTCAGTGTTGGTGATGGCCATAACGACTACATCGTCGTAGCCGGCCTTCTTGATCTTATCGTCTGAGAAGGTCAGCAGTGCTTCGCCTGCCTCGACGTGGTCACCCTGCTTGGCGAACGCCGTAAAACCGTCACCTTTCATCTCAACGGTATCGACACCGACATGGATCAATACCTCAGCTCCGTCATCGCCTTTAATCGCGATCGCATGGAGGTTAGGAGCTCCGATAGCCACAAGTTCGCCAGCCACCGGTGCGTACACAGTCTCGCCCGATGGCTTGATGCCGCAGCCTTTACCCATTACACCGCCGCTGAACACAGGGTCGGATACTTTCGCCAACTCGATCGCATCGCCATTTACTGGAGCCAGGACCTCTCCTGCAGCAGCGGATACGCTCAACGCTTCCGGGCGAGCAGGCTTAGACGCTTTTTTGAACCGATCAAAGAACCCCATGGCATTCACCCTACTCTCTTATGTTTATGTGCGCCGTCTATACCACTGATCTCAGTGTAAACCAACTTTTCACAGTCTCAGCGATAAATGTGCCCAGGGATGGTGAAAATAGTTAACCAATCGTAAGGAGAGGTTATTCGCTCTTCTTTCCTCCATGGCGGGCAGCCTCTTTCTTGGCAGCGCACTCCGGACAGAGGCCGTTAAAGATGGTCGTGTGCGAATAAACGGTCCACGGATAACCGCCTTTGGCCTTCGGTCTTAGGGCCGCCGTGGCCTGGGAGTCGAGAGTCGTGTCTTCTTTCAGCGGCACATCCCACACCCTTCCGCACTCAATGCAGATCACATGCGCATGGTTGTCGGTTCTCAGGTCAAAACGTTCCCCGCCAGGAGCTTTAATCGAGAGAATCAAACCTTCTTCCGCCAGAAGGTGAAGATTTCTATAGACGGTGGCACGACTCAGATGCTCATCCTTTTCATGCACAGAGATATAAACCTGCTCTGCAGTCGGATGATCGGTACGTGAACGGACCTCTTCGAGGACGAGCCGGCGCTGTCGCGTATTCCTTCTCTCAGTCAAAACGCTCACACTCCTTTCGGTCACTTAAAACGGTCACTTAAAACTAGGCGAGAATAGCGTTTCTCAGTACTAATAACATACCTCTCTAGAGAAATAATGCCATGCTTTTATTCCAGAAAAAATATTCCTTGACTGATTCTTTGTTTTATCTATTATAATAATCATTCCTAATGAAAGAAGGGGCAGTTACAGAACTTCAGGTCAGAGGTACTGCTGCGACCCCAAACCTGAAGCACAAGGTGCCCCAGAGAAGAGAGGATTGAATTATGAAGTTTGTATGCCCAATCTGCGGTTATGTGGAAGAGATCGACGGAGACGAGCTTCCGGCCAACTTCAAGTGCCCCCAATGTGGCTGCCCTGGTGACAAGTTCACCAAGAAGGACGACAAGAACACCTGGGACTCCGAGCATGTGTTAGGCATCGGCAAGGCCAAGAATGTCCCGCAGGACATCGTTGATGACCTGCGCGCCAACTTCACCGGCGAGTGCTCTGAGGTCGGTATGTACCTCGCAATGAGTCGCGTCGCAATGCGCGAGGGTTACCCCGAGATCGGCCTGTACTACCGTCAGGCAGCCAGCGAGGAGGCAGATCACGCTTCCCGCTTCGCAGAACTGCTCGGTGAGGCGCTCACCAACTCCACCAAGAAGAACCTCGAGATGCGCGTTGAGGCCGAGAATGGCGCTACCAACGGCAAGACTGATCTGGCTAAACGTGCGAAGGCTGCAGGGCTTGACGCAATCCATGACACCGTCCACGAGATGGCTCGGGACGAGGCGCGCCACGGTCGTGCTTTTGAGGGTCTACTGAAGCGCTATTTCAACGAGTAAGCGCTCCCGACTACCTCCTCCATTCGGCCCTTTTAGAGCAAACGTGCCACAGCTGATTTGTTACAGTACATTATTTGTAGTTCCTCCCAGTACTAAAAAAATGTTACTGACTTACCATAATTCACTATTCCCTCATAAAACTGGGAACTGTTTTTGTTTCGATACTTGTTGCAATCTGCTCCATGGCCTGAGCGACGCTGTCTTGGTCACTAGGGCCGATATGCCACTTCACCCGGGAAGCGACAGTCTCATCCGCATTGGCTACCCCAACACTGTTCGTGACCGCATCGAGCATTGCAAGATCGTTCTCTGAGTCCCCAAAGCACACAGCCTGCTCATTGTCGATGCCCAGAGCCTCGATCAGAGTCTTGACGGCAGTCCCTTTGTCGCAGTCAGCCGGGCAGATATCGATCAGAGGGGCGATGAGCGAAGGCAGAACAAAGCTCAAATCAGGGAAGGCTTCGCACAGTTGATCACGGACCTCGCAGCGGTGCTGGTAGTCCCCTTCGATGTGGACGTTGCACTTGATTACCCGCTCAGGTACCTTCGTGCTCACCTCCCCTTCTGATTCAGAGAAGATGACCGGGTGGCCATAGAGACGCTCAGGATGTTGTGTGATCAGGGTAGCCCCCTTATCTGCCGCCACGTCGTAGACACCGAGTGCTGCGTCCCCAAGCTCATCGAGATAGGAGACGACCTGCGTGAGCAGGTCCGAGTCGACAGGGACCTCGGCGAGCTTTTTGCCATTCAGGTAGACGATCTGTCCGTTGCAGAAGGCGCCAGTCTGGTAGAGCGACTCGTCGCCGCCCAACATCCACCCCATCGCCTTGGGCACCCTACCGGACACCGGACCGACGCAGGCCCCGTCATCGAGCAACGTATGCATCGCCTTTGCAGCGCGAGGTGAGATACTGGGTGCACCATGGGGAATGAGTGTATCGTCCAGGTCAGTCAGCACAAGCTTGATCACAACTACCTCCGTTCAACACCGGTGAGATGCAGTTAGTCTCTTACACCCATTCTGATGCCTATTGGCACAGATTTGGAGGATATTGCCGCTTTAACAAAGACCACAAGAATACATTTAGGTATCATGCGTAGCAGTAACCATACGTATGTCCACACTCCTATGATACGCGGGCAACAGATGGGAATGTATCCATGGCTAAACAGGTAAAGATCATCCTACTGACCGGCTACCTTGGCGCCGGAAAGACCACGATCCTCAACCATATCCTCAACAACGACCAGGGGATTCGTGCGGCCGTCATCGTCAACGATATCGGCGAAGTCAACGTCGACGCAAGTCTGATCAGCTCCGGCGGACTCTCCAAGGCTGACAAGCTGATCCCACTCACCAACGGCTGCATCTGCTGCACGCTCTCCGCGGACCTGCAGAAGCAGCTGGACTCGATCGCCCAGTCCAACGATTTCGATTACATCATTATCGAAGCCTCCGGCATCTGCGAGCCGATCCCCATCGCCTACACGATTTCGAGTTTCTGCGATGAGGCGACCGGTACGGCCCCGCTTGCCCTCGACAATATCGTGGCAGTCGTCGACTGCGCCCGCATGTACGACGAGTTCGGCGGTGGCAAAGATCTGTTGCGCAAGGACATCGACGACGATGATATCGAGTCACTGCTGATTCAGCAGCTCGAGTTCTGTACCACGGTGGTGCTCAACAAGTCCGATCTCGTGACCCCGAAGCAGATCAAAGAGCTCAAAGCGATCGTCAGGGGATTGCAGAAGGATGCGAAGATCGTTGTGGCTGACCATGGCAACGTCCCGATGGGCGAGCTCTTAAACACCGGCCGCTTTGACTTCTCAAAGGCCTATACCTCTGCTGCCTGGCTCGATGCGATGGATCACCCCGAGGAGCATGAGAATCCGGAAGTCTTGGAGTACGGCATCTCCACCTTCATCTATCAGCGTCACCAGCCGGTGGACGTCGACAGGTTCAATGAGTACCTGCAGCAGTGGCCCTCCGCGATCATCCGCTGCAAGGGTGAGTTCTGGTGCGCGCAGGATCCCGATATGTCCTACATCTTTGAGCAGGCGGGTCATCAGGTTTCACTGACCGACAACGGGCTCTATGTAGCCTGCGCCCCGAAAGAGGAGCAGGAAGCCATGATCAAAGAGACCCCTGAGCTGCTCGATGACTGGGACCCCGTCACCGAAGACCGTGAAACCAAGCTCTGCTTCATCGGCCGCGATATGGACCAAGATGCAATCACCAAAGCCCTCGACGGTTGCCTGGTTGCCTGGACCCCCGAGGCCGACGAGGCGTAATCAGACATACATATTTATTGCTTAAGGAAGGGATTCTGTCATGTGTTACCGTGTGCAGCCACTCAGGTTGCCGCAGCTCCAGATGGCACTCGATCTGTATCGAAAGACCGGGCATGCTCGGGTCAAGCCGGCTCCAGATCCTCCGAAGGACGCCTATCCCGGCTCCAAACTGCCCTTGATTGCGCCGGGCGATGAGCAACAGCTGGTAGCGGTCGAGGACACCTGGGGCTTCCCCTCCCCTAAGCAACCGAGCCGCCGCATCTTCAATACCCGGCTCGATACCGCTCTGAAAGAGCAGCGGGGAGACTACGGGATGTGGGCCGACCCGATCTCACAGGGACGCTGCCTGATTCCGGTCCGCTCATTCTATGAAGCCTGGACCCGCCCCAGCAAAGAGCGGCCCTCTGCACACAGCCAGGTGCAATTCAGCCTGGCAGGCTTCAAGTTCTTCCTGCTTGCGGGCATCCGCCAGGATGGACTGTGCTCAATAATCACTACGACGCCGAACGCCGCCGTCAATCAGTTTCATAACCGCATGCCGCTCGTCTTGGGTCCCGGGGAGTCGAGTATCTGGTTGGGTCCCAACTTCGCGGATTTAGCCGACAGAAGCGGCATCAACCTTACCTATGCAGTAGAGAAGGAGTAATAACCGTATGCGTATCGCAATTGTCACCGGAGCCTCTTCAGGCCTCGGGAGAGAGTATGCCCGTTGGATCGACGAGCACGGAAATGTCGATGAGATCTGGATCATCGCCCGCAGGGCTGAGCGCCTCGAAGAGCTCAAGAAGGAACTCAAGACGACAACTAAGCCACTCCCGCTCGACCTGACCGACACCCACTCCATCGACACCGTCGAGCATATGCTCAGAGAGAGCGCCGCCAAAGACCCTGCTTTCGATGTTTCGTTTCTGATCAATGCCGCCGGCTTCGGTAAGTTCGGTACCTATGCGGATATGACCCGGCAAGAGGTGGACTCGATGGTCGACCTCAACTGCCGCGCGCTCGTGGACTTGACACAGATTTCCCTTCCCTTCATGCACAAAGGGTCCCGCATCATCGAGGTTGCCTCGAGCGCTTCCTTCCAGCCACTGCAGGGGCTCAATGTCTATGCCGCCTCAAAGGCTTTCGTAAGGTTCTACACGAGAGCACTGCGGTTTGAGCTGATGGGGAAAGGCATCCACCTCACGGCGGTATGCCCCCTGTGGGTCAAAACTGAGTTCATCAAGGTCGCCCGCGAGACACAGAATGGACAGACCGTCAAGCACCCATGGCCCATGCTTAACCCCAAGCATGTGGTGAGCTGGTCCATGAAGATCAATGCAACCAACTACCCGATCGCAACCTGCTGTGTCCCGGCATTCCTGATGCGCATATGTGACAAGATCCTCCCCAATCCGGCGATCATGTGGATCTGGGAAGGACTCCGCAGGATTTAGATCAACCCGCAAACGTCGGAAAAAAATTCTTCGCTCTCTGGGGCATCTGGGTCACGAGGATCTCACTGTTCTGACCCACGATCGTGGTGATCGACCCGTTTGGCACCCGCATCGTCAGACTCGTGAGCAACCGCGACGTCTTTGTCATCTCGCTAAACTCCCTCAGAACCGAGCGCAGATACGCCCCATGCCCCACCACGAGGATGCTGTCCCCGCTGTGAGCTTGCTGGTACATCTTCTTGAAAGCTTTGCGGGCCCGTCTACGTACCTGCTCGCCGGTCTCTCCCCCGACTTCAGAGAAGTCCTGCTGCATAAAGCAGTGCACAAAGGCACGCCGATTCCTTTTGTAGGGTTTACCGTCCAGCTCCCCGAAATCAAACTCTGCCAGATTATCCATCTTCTTGATCGGGAGATCGAGGCTCTGGATGAGGCGCTTCGCAGAGGCAACCGCACGCGGCAGGGGCGAGCAATAGCAGGCAGCAAGCTTGATTTTGTTGAGCGCCTGAGCGGTTTCATCGAGAACCGGATAGGCTTGCGGGGCAAGCTCTGAGTCGACCCTTCCGCCTTGGATAATGTGATCCTTGTTGTACAGGGTTTCCCCGTGCCGGACGTAGTAAAACACGACTTTCTTGCTCATGGTCCACCTTTCCTAAAACAACTGGACTATATACCTAAATACGTGAGGTCTGCGCTGCTCTGCGCATCCTCACCACGGTTTCAAAAACCTGTGTCAGTCGCCGACACAATCCCTCGGCACGCCCATACGCTTGAATATAATATCGGGGGACGACCATGAAACACTGATGCAAGGTAACGGTACTTGACGCCAAATACTTTCCTGAACTGCAGAAAAAGTATCTCGCTGATCCCAAGAGCGGACCGTGCCCCTGCTTCAAACCGGGGCAGGAATTCCTCTTCAAGCGCGACGAGGAGGACGATAGCTTCTACCACCTGGGCCGCCATACCCGTACGGATGGCGGCGATTTCCCCTGCGGTGAAGCCTGGGACTGCGTTTCATGCTACATCTACACAGCGCTGCAAGGCGGCTCCATCATGCACAGGTGGACTAACGACGAGCGCGTTATGATCACCTGCTGCAACGATGGCACCCGTCCCGTCATCTTCAAGCTGGAGCGTATCGACATCCCTGAGAACGAGCAGGAAAAGGAAGGGTTGTCCCAACAGAATTTCAAGAATAGCGCCAATGACGCCTATACAGGCTGATAGCCTTATTGCCAACTCCATCTAACATCTTTTTTCAAAAGCAGGTACTATAATATGTGGGAGGTACGACAACTTCGACCAGTCAACAGCGCATCGACTACTTGCGTGAACGGGATTTCGTCTTGCAAAACTGATCGGTCACTTTGGATACATCAAGGATGCATCGACCGTGATGGATTTCTCAACCTGGTCGGCTCCACTATCGAGCAAATGCTCTCTACCAAAGTCGCAACCATGATAGAGAAACGGCTGAAAACGCTCTGTGGCGGCGAAATCACGCCGGAAACACTCAGCGCGCACTCCCCTGAGGAAATTAAGACAATCGGGGTGTCCATGCGTAAGGCCAAGAATCTGAATTGCTTGGCGATCCATGTGACCAACAAGGATCTGGACACCTTGGCAGACAAAGATGATAAAGAAGTCTACACGTGGCTCACCGCGCTACCGGGCATCGGTGAATGGACCGTGCACATGTTCATGATCTTCCATCTGAACCGCCTGGACATTTCACCGGTAAGTGACCTTACCTTCCACAAATCATTTAACCCTGTTAGACCACTGTAGATATAGGGAAGCGAAAAGATGTCACGGGGTCACCCTACAATCGGGTTCGACCAAGAAACCGACTTGCAGAAGGCCCCGTATGCTCTACACGATACGACAACTAGCAAAGTAGCTGACCCGCAAGGAGAAGGTGTCGCACTTATCGCCGATCTCAAGCAGATGATAGCCGAGAAGCTGGCATCGCAGGTCGACAAGTCCGCCACATGTCCGCACTGCGGATGCCCTGAGTCCACCAAGCATGAGTGCTCGCTTACAGCAGGGACAGGCAAGCTGCTCGCGCAGTCGAAGCTGGCAGTATCCCAGTGGATGGAGCTTACCCAGTGCCTGGCTGGCAGGCTCACACTACGCAGGTGTGCAAAGAGATGCGGCGTGTGTCTGTACAGCGCCTGGTTCATGTGCCAGCGCGCATGTGAGGCGATAGCGTTAAGGCTTAAGTTGTTGCGCGCCATCGGCAAACACTTCGCAAAGAGCCTGGCTGACAACCATGGGGCAGGCTCAGTCGAGACAATGTTCCCTCAAGCACCGCAGCGCCCACAACATCTGTGTGCGGGGGCTCTCTAACCTGCAGATCTGCGTTGTCTACGGCGTAGACGAGCTCGACGCGACTGTGAGAAGTGACGGCAAGAGCCAGTATGCAAGCGGCCTGGCCGACCTCGGCGCAGCGCACCTCACAGGTCAACTCCATGCACTTGCAGCTTAAGCACTTCATGGATCGCATCCGCAAGGTCTCGACCAAGCATCTCTAACACTACCCAGAGTAGTTCTGCTACAAGGAGCAGTTCCGAAGATCGAACGGCGATAAGCGCAGGCAGATCTACAGGCACAAGTGAGACGGTGTCTACCACACCACCCAGAGAGGCTATATGGGCATGCCAATTGCGTTCCCTCAGTACTAGGAGCAGGCGACATGACCTCATATCCACAGTGGTCTAATAGAGTCAAACATTTTGAGCAGGCAGCACACAGCGTGCAGCTCCAGCTACCTCATCGAGCCGAATTAATCATCGTTTCCCTAGACTGTTAGGATAGAAGAAAGAGAGGCAAGCAGCGGAAGTCTGCTTGCCTCTCCTTTACTCATCTCTATCTTCTAGGGGCACCCCTAGACCTTACCTAATACTTTGGACTCTCCTCCTTTAGTTCTTCCACCTTCTCGTGAAGTGTGAAAGTCCCAACTGGAACAAAACTCTTTGCAACGTTTAGCTGTCCAACGGACTCAACTCATTTCTGAACACGCGACTCCGTTGCAAATACAAAGCAGATCAGATATCAGATAAATTCTCGACCCACATTACCTCTCAGAACTCCAATTGAAAGCTTTGGAACCGTCTTCGGGTCACCGATGCTCTATCTCAAACACTTCACGTGATTTTTACTTCTGAGAGATACCGGAGCTTACCCGGCTTAAAGAATCTACATCTGCTCGATCGTCTACCAGACTTTAACTGTCTCGGACAATCAACTTGTGGTGGCGACAACCGAACCCACCCAAATAAATCAGTGATCCTCGGGCAGACGTACCGTAAAGCAATCATCTATGCCCATCGGACTCACCTCCTTGTTTCTGTCGCTGGCTCTGTCTGCGACGCTTTTTGTCTTCGCTTATAGCGTACCCAAGTCCTACCGTATTATCACCACCTCAGGTCAGCGGTCGTCTTTTGGCGACCAACGGTAAAGTACTAGGTAGAAGGCCTCGTTTTATTACTTGTTACGCGGGCCTACGAGTTAGGTGATTGATTCTCACCATTTGCGCAGGTGTATGCCATTCGACAGCGCCAGATAGCAGACGACCCTTTTCTCCACAGGCTACCTGTCCTCGTCCCAGTGGACCCGGTGCAGGTAGACAAACCAGTCCAGATATGCCTGCAGGCTCTCGAGCTTCATGCAGGCGAAGCGCTCGACATATCCGGCAGATCCATGAGCACAGGTGGTTCACGAGGGTCATCTGCTCGAGGGTAGACGGGGTCGGTGGTGACGACCTTGTAGCGCTCGTCCACGAGCCTGAGATCTCGTGCGAGCGCACTGTGGACCTTCTCGCAGTCATGAACGATGATCGATCCCTCCCTGATATTCTCTCCTTGAGTGCCTCGCTGATCCGCTTGCTGGAAGGCTTCCCGTTCTCACTGGTGATTGCTCGGGCCTGCTTGTTATGAGTCGATCGCGACAATGAGGCAGACCTTGTCCTTGGAGAGGCCCTTTTTCCTGGGCTTTCCGTCCTCGTGCTCGACCCGTATGTTCTCGAAGTACATCTCGTCGATCCACACGCACCCCGACAGCATGACACAGTCCTGCCACCCGCTGAGTGTGGAGAAGACCTTGTGGCACATGATCTCGACGATCTTCATGATCCTGTCCAGCGGCAGCTTCGCGTTCGCGAATATGGTCCTAGAGAGCAGGCTGAACCTGGCGCCGCAGGACGGGCAGCGATACCTTGTGGGCCCCATTTGGCCAGCAGGCTCTCTATCGTGTCCGCGCCGTACTTCTTGCGGCACAGCCACGAGGCGAGCGCCTCCCTCAGCTCGTCGAGCCCATCGGCATCCAGGCCGTCGAAGAAAAAGCGCAAGTCGAGGGAACCGCGCTCCATGCGCTCCTCCGACATCTTGGATTCCCGCCTGGGCGGCCACCTCCCAAGATGTCGCCAAACAAAGAAGAAGGTGGCCTCTCAGACGGCTCTGTTTGGCACAGATATCGTAGCCTGAAGTGGATGGTTCGACGTTTTATCACCTAACTCGTAGACCCTCGTAATTGCTTGTTATTAAACTGAACCGCTTAAGGGCGCGTGATGTGCCCAGTCGCTCTCCTTATCGCACAACCTTACGGTATGTCCTTATCGCCTAGCACCTATCAGCACCTGCAGTCCCTACATTGTACAATCCGCGCTTATGCCATAAACCTGTCAGTTCCTGATTAGACGGCTTCCTTTCACTTAAATAATTGCTACGAAAAGCGCTACGCAGACGGCTCACGACCACATAAAGACTACTTTCCGTGGTATTCTGTGCTCAAGATCAGTACGCGTTTCAAGCTACAGGAGATCGTATGCTTTCGTCCGAACATGCAAGTGAGGCTACCGCCGATCAGGCGACCGGAGAGGAAACACCTGCAGAACCTATCTCACAGCCAACCGCTGCCGCTCAACCTGCACCCAACCCGTTGAAGGATGCGGATCTTAACCATAAACAGGACCTTATTAATAAACTAAAGCAAGCAGTCGACGCAAAGGATTGGCGCGGTGGCTCATCCCTCTTGCACCCGACCATGAACGAATGGAAGTCAATCCATACCTGGCACATACCGGAAGAGGATCAGCTCTGGAGCGCTTTCCAGGAGCTTAGACATACAATCTATGTCGAGTGCGGAAAAGAGTGCAAGGCTGCTGAGGCTGCCAAGGAGAAGATCTGCCAGGAAGCGCGAACCCTCGCTAACTCCCAGAACTGGAAAGAGACCAGCGAGCGGTTCCACCAGTTGATGGATGAGTGGAAAGCGGTTGGCACGGTTGGACGTGAGGCAAATGAACGCCTCTGGGCAGACTTCAACGGCTCCCGTCAGAAGTTCTTTGCCGCACGCAGCGCCCACTTTGAGAAGATCAACCAGGAGCACGAGCGGGCCAAAGAGAAAAAAGAAGAGCTTATCAAGGAGATCCAGAATCTGCCTGTGCCCAACGACAGCTGGAAGACGCAGCAGTGGAGAGAGCAGTCTAACAAGATCCATGACCTGATGACACAGTGGAGGGCTGCCGGGCAGGCGAATCGTGAAGATAACGATAAGCTGTGGGAGGCATTCAATGCTTCCCGCCAGGCCTTTTTTGAGGCTCAGCACGCCCACTTTGAGAGACTCGATCAGGTCTACGAGAACAATGCGAAGGCAAAGCGTAAGCTGATCGAAACTGCCAAGACGATCTCCGCCACGATGGATTTCAGCCCACAGAATACGCAGACCATGCGTGACCTCGATATCCAATGGAAGCAGATCGGCTTCGCAGGTGCCCATACCGACAACGAGCTGTGGGAAGCCTTCCGCGATGCAAAGGAAAAATTCTGGATTGAGAAGAAGGCATACTTCGAAGAGCGCAACAAGATCCGCAAGGAGAGGTCCGAAGCCGCGATTGATCGGCGTAAAGACCAGATCGCCCACTTGCAGCAACAGATCGATCATCTCAATGCGCAGATGAACGACGACACGATCAGCGAGGATTACCTCGTCAACATGCGAACCTGGATCCAGGAGAAGCAGGACCGCATCAATGAGCTCAATGATCAGATCGCCGACATCACCAAGAAGCTCTCATAGGCCACAATTACACGACTACCAATATTGTTAAGGAACACCCATGCATCTTGCTCTTGCACAGATGAATATATCCCCCTCACTCAACGACAACATGGAGACCACCGAAGCCTATATCCGCCAGGCAAAAGCCGCAGACGCGGACATGATCATGTTCCCCGAGGTTCAGCTCACGCCGTTTTTTCCGACCTATCGCAGAGAGGATTCCCCCTATCGAGACGGCCTTGACCAATGGTGCCTCGAGTTTCAGTCACCTCAGGTGGCTCAGCTTTTGGGGATATGCCACTCTCAAGATATCGCTGCTTCCTTTAACCTGTGGATGCGCTGGCCCGATGGCAACGCCTACGACACCTCAATCACTGTCGATCACACCGGTACCCTCGCGGGAGAGCCCGCGCGTATGGTGCACGTGGCGCAGAATAAAGGTTTTTTCGAGGGAGACTACTATGCCCCTTCCCCCTCCGGCTTTATCACCTATGATCTGCCGTGGGGAAAAATCGCAGTTGTAATCTGCTATGACCGCCACTTCCCGGAAAGTATCCGCAGCGTCGCACTCCAAGGAGCCCAGTTAGTGCTCATACCAGCGGTCAACCGGACCGATGAGCCACTCGGGATCTTCGAAGCGGAGCTACGTGCTGCCACCTACCAGAATGGCTGCTATATCGCGCTGTGCAACCGTTGTGGCAAAGAGGTCCCGCAGGAAAGCACCGAGGGGCCGACCTTTGCAGGCCAATCTCTCGTTATTAACCCCGACGGTGAAATCATCGGCAAAGCGGAGGATGCAGAGAGCCTCTTTGTGGCCACGATCGATCTTGCGCAGTCAGATGCTGTCCGCGCCAAGCGGCCCTATTTGCAGCAACGGCGACCCGATCACTACGAACAGTGAGACGCAGGGAGTTCAGCTCACATATGAGCTGAACTCCCTGTTTTCGAACCAGGTATTTTAAAGTTAGTCAGTCAGATGGGATACCAGGTACTCGACGATCTGTGCGCAGTGCTCAGCGGCCTTGTTCTCAAAGGTCTTGTAGTCCATCGAAGAGGAACCGTCAGCCTTATCGGAGATTGCACGGACGATCACAAATGGAACCTTGTTGAGGAAGGCAACCTGCGCGATCGGAGCACCTTCCATTTCGGTGCAGTCCGCATGGAAGGTATCGATGATGCGCTGCTTCTTCTCATCGGATCTCACGAAGAACTCTCCTGAGGCGACTCTGCTGGAGAAGCCCTCGATGTCAGGGGCCACGTTCTTGACCGCCTCGAGCGCCAATTCCTGCAGGTGCTTATCAGCCGGGAACGCGACAGAGCCGATGCCTGGGACCTCACCCGGCTTATAGCCTAAGTTGGTGACGTCCATATCGTGATGGACAGCGTCCTTCGCTACGACGATATCACCGATGTTGATTGCGTTGTTGAGGGAGCCCGCGACACCGGTGTTGATCAGATGCGTGACCCTATAGCGCTCGCAGAGCGTCTGCGCCACCATAGCGGCATTTACCTTACCGACGCCGCACTCGACAACTACGACGTCCGTGCTTCCAAGCTTGCCCTCATAGAAATCGCGCTGTGAGATCGTGGTGGTTTTCGCATCCTTGAGCTGCCCTTTGAGGTAGTTGACCTCAATGCCCATAGCCCCGATGATGCCGACTTTTGCCTGTGCCATATGCGTGTGTCTTCCTTCTCCTTACGCCGCAGGATAGGTGAGGTGTTTGCTGTCAATGGTATCAAGCGTCTTCTCAAGATAGCGCTTTGACCACCATTTGGCCTCATTGAGGTCAGAGTCATGCCAGTTACCGCAGTCCTTCGGCGTCGCTCCTGGGATGTCCCCTTCAAAGTTTACGATAAACTCGAAAAGCCGTTTCACTAAGTCCACCATATCCTTGGACTCATAGTCCCCAAAGACGACGAGGTAGAAGCCGGTCCGGCATCCCATCGGCCCGAAGTAGATGATGCGGGAGCCCCACTTATTGTCGTTTCTCAGAAATGTCGCACCTAAGTGCTCGATCGCGTGAACGCCTGCGGTATTCATGACCGGCTCACGGTTCGGGGCAGTCATCCTTAAGTCAAAGGTTGAGACAATGCAGCCGGTGTCCGGATCCTTGTCTTTGCGTGACAGGTAGACACCGGGCTCCAGCAACAGGTGATTGATCGTAAAGCTTTGAACGGTTTCCATAGGACCTCGCATCCTTAGATTTTAGATGGTGTGGCTGCACCGGTATCCTCAACAGAGAGATTCATAAGCCAGGGAGCCCCGATCAGGGAGCGCAGGACGCGATCCCGTGCCTGATCGACGCTCTCATTTTGTTTGATATGGAATATTGCCTGCGCTTCTATACCCAGGGCTGAGGAACCTTTGAGCAGCACTGAGGGCTTATCATCTTCGGCTTCCCAGCTCCCTAAGGCTCTCTGTCCCCGCTTCACAACCTCCTGGGTGATGTGATCGATATCCCCGGTCGCCGTAAGGGACAGCGGTACCGTACACTGGCTCACCGCAGAGTCGGAGAGAATCGTCACTGCCGTCTTATTCAAGACAGAGTTAGGGATGAGTTGTACTGACCCTGAGACGTCACACACCTGCGTATGCCTCCACGTCACATCGAGCACGACCCCGACCAGGTCCCCTACTTGGATGTGGTCACCCGGCTTGATAACCTGGCCGAGCATGAGGCCAAGACCGCTGATGATGTTAGAGATCGTATCCTGCAGGCCGAAGGAGATCACCACAGAGGTGACGCCTAGGGCGGCGACAAAGGCGGTAGGTTCAACGCCGAAGACCGGCTGTAGGACTGCCAGCAACGCAAAGATCCAAATCAGGCCTTTGATAATGTTGATAAAGATCGAGGCTGCCGGAATACGCGTCGAATCAAATGCCTTGTTCAGGGCTTTGACAACAATCGTCTGGATCAGGTAAGCGATCGCAATCGCACAAGCCAAATAGAAACATCGTCCCCCGATGCTCCCCGGGGCAAAGAATTGACCAATATCACTAAAATTCATCTCAACCCTCAATCTTCACTAAGGGGGCAAACCCTTTCATCAACTTCTTGGTCTTGCCGGTCCGTTCAAAGTGCACGCTCACCGTATCCTGGTCAGCCGCGAGGACCACCCCGGGCCCAAAGATCTTGTGGGTGACCTTGTCTCCCTTTTTGAGCTCTGAGGCTACCCGCTTACGCTTAGTCTGGTCAGCCAGACGCTGGGATTCAAGGTACTGGCCTTGCGTCTGTGCATTGCCGGCATTGGTGGAACGCGTATAGGAGCCAAAGACATGCCCGCCGTAGACCTCGGAGCCCCGTCCGCTACCGTAGGTGCCACGCCGATCTCCCCGTTTCTCCCAACCAACGCCACCGAAGCCTTGTGATCCGACGCCGACATTCTCCACATCCTCACGCGGGATCTCATCGATAAAGCGGCTCTTCGGATTTGCGGTCATCGTACCATACTGGCGTCTCGTCACCGCATAGGTAAGGTAAAGCCGCTTCTGTGCACGGGTGATCGCGACATAGGCAAGCCTGCGCTCCTCTTCCAATCCAGCCGGATCCTGCTCATGGCCGGAGTGTGGGAAGATGCCTTCCTCCATACCCACAACAAAGACGACCGGGAACTCCAGACCTTTTGCCGAGTGTATGGTCATGAGCGTCACCGCGCTTGTGGAGCCGGAGAGCGCATCCAGATCGCTTCTGAGTGCCAACCACTCCATGAAGGCAGGAAGCTGTTCGGATGCCGGCGGCTGCGCTGCGGGATTCGTCGACGAAGGCTGCGCTGCAGGTTCCCGCTGATCAGGGGTACCTGCCTCCGCCGCGTCGATCGCTCCAGCTTCTTCCAATTGCTTCAGGCTCTCAAGCGTAGCCTCTGCGTCATCGTGCGTCTCGTCGAAGTCACTCGCTACGCTGAAAAACTCTTTGATGTTTTCGATACGACTGTCCGCCTCGTCGGTATGCTCTGCCTCCAAAGATTGGATCAGTCCGGTCTTATCGATGATCATCTGCACGACCTGGACCAGTTCGCCTGAATAGGTGCGTGCTTCGTGGATGATATTGACGAAGCTCGCAAGGGAATTGCGGGCACGGGCGCCTAAGACCCCGGCATCACCCGCACAGGCCTCACAGGCGCTGAAGAAGGAGATGCCCTGCTTGGTGGCGTACCCCTGAATCTTGGCAATCGAGGTGGAGCCGATACCGCGGCGCGGAGTATTGATCACACGGCCGCAGCTGACGTCGTCGTTGGGATTGACAACCAGCTTCAGGTATGCCATCACATCTCTAATTTCCGCACGGTCAAAGAAGCGGGTGCCTCCGACGATCTTATAGGGAACGCCGGCGCGCAGCAGCATATCCTCGTGTACACGGGACTGTGCATTGGTGCGGTAGAAGACCGCCACATCGTTGTAGCTCGTCCCCTTGTCATGGAGCTTCTCGATCTCTGCGCCGACCCAACGCCCTTCGTCACGCTCATCGGCAGCCTGGTAAACTCTGACCTTCTCGCCATCTCCCCGGTCGGTAAACAGCTTCTTTGCGGTGCGGTGTGAATTGTGGGCCACCACCGCATTCGCAGCATGCAGGATATGCCCAGTAGAACGGTAGTTCTGTTCCAGCTTGACGATCTTGGCATCCGGATAGTCCTTCTTGAAGGAGAGGATGTTTCTGATATCGGCGCCTCTCCAGGAGTAGATGCTCTGGTCATCGTCGCCCACGACCATCAGGTTGCAGTGCGCCGAGGCAAGCAGATTGGTCAGGGCATACTGCACCGCGTTGGTGTCCTGATACTCATCCACGCTGATCTGGATGAAGCGGCGCTGATAGCGCTGTAAGACATCCGGATTGTTCCGCAACAGCTTCAAAGCGTTGAGCAGCAGATCGTCGAAGTCCATCGCATTGGAGCGGGAAAGCTCCTGATCCAGGGCGCGGTAGACACGACCCGCTTTCTGATCGAGCGGATTGTCGCTTGCAGAGAGCTCATCAGGGCTTCTCAGTGCATTCTTCGCATTGGAGATCCTGGAACGGATCGCATTGACCGGATAGCGCTTCTTATCGATATCCATCCGGTCCATGATCGCCGTAATCAAGCGCTTTGAATCGCTGTCATCGTAGATAGAGAACTGACTCGTATAGCCAAGCCGATCCCCGTCCTCACGCAGCATCCGGACGCACATTGCATGGAAGGTGCAAACCCACATGCCACGGATACCACCGGGAACCAATGCCTGCAGACGTTCCCGCATCTCATTGGCAGCCTTGTTGGTGAAGGTGATGGCCAAGATCTGCCAGGGGCGGACGCCCTCATCAGCAATCACGTGTGCAATGCGAGTCGTCAGCACCCGCGTCTTACCTGAGCCTGCCCCGGCAAGAACCAGCAGCGGCCCCTTGGTGCATAGCACCGCTTCACGCTGCTGTGGGTTCAGGCTCGAAAGGTCGATGGCTGGTTTGTTCTGTCCACCTTCGGATTCATTCACATCGTCGCTTGAATAATAATTATGCGCTGTCAGTAGCATGTCCTCTAACTCCTGAAAAACAAGTCATATTCCCGAAGGTTAAGTGTAGCGGGCAGAACCGACGAAAAAAAGGAAAACGGCCAGGCTTCAAGCAAAAGGCGCACATCCAAGCATCACTCATGCAGGACCCCTGCTGACCATCCAAGCATAAATACCCATCGCCCAGGTGAAAGCAAGAAAGTTGCATCAATACTGTAGCCGCTACACTCCACTCTATACTACCTGCATCGTCTCAATGGGCGAACTGTACCAATAAGAATGGAGAGAGCCATGAAGAGTCAAACAGATGATCAAACCGGACAGGAATCTATCGTCAAGGCCGACGCCAAGCGCTCAAAATTACAGTCATTCAAACTGAGAGCCATAGTCATTGCGATCATCGGTATCATTGTCGCAACCATCGCACTCTGCATGCTGGTATATGGAGGCATTGAGTCAGTCACCCCATCAGCACAGGCAACCTACTCTTCCTCAGTGCAAAATCTTACGGCCCCGATAGCACAGGCACAGTTCGCTGCGACGGTTTCGCTCTTCTTCGCGATCGTCTCTTCGTCGATTGCCTCAATTTCCGTCGTATTCTGGATACTTTCAAGCCTGCTGGTTGACTATAGGGAATCATAGCTTTCACGTCACCGTGCCCTATATATGGTGCACTCCATGCGGTGTGAAAAGACTCTGTCTCGATCAGGACGGTATAGTCAAACGAAGCCATCTTCGCGGTAGCTTTGTTGTTAACAACGCAAATCAAAGTAGTACCTTGAGCGTCCTACTCAACATCCTGCGCCAGCATGTCCAGTGTCTCAAGTGACAGCTCACTGGTGAAACGGTACCGGGCAGAGGTAGCATGAACTGCCACACACGGTACCCACCCCTGTGTTTTCTCGTCCCACTGCTCAAGATCAGTGAGCGAGATGGCTCTGATTGGATGATGAGGAGAAAGCACCACCAACGGCTCTGTCATATCCGCCTTGTTGCGCGATACAAACTCTGTCCACCGATTTCCCCCATCGTCTGCATACGTCTTGGTGATCGATCCAATAAAGAGACGGTCGCGGATGTAGTCTTCCCCTCTTTCAAACGCTCCCACCTGTTTGGGTTGCCCGAAGTAGAAGCCAGTGCTGTAGGGTCGATGGCTCACCTTGTCCAATTCAGAACGCCACAGTTCAGGATCTTCCCCGTCAAGAACATGGCGATAGGCATTCGTGACGCAGCCCACGTAGTAGGCGCCCTTGTTGCGTCCCTCGATCTTGAAGGAATCGATACCAGCATCCTGCAGCTCTTCGAGATGGTCGAGCATGCACAGATCGCTGGCGGACAAGACATAGGACCTACCACCTTCCTCCTCAACCGGCAGAACCCGCTGGGGATCGTCGCCCTCGGCGATCCTCCAGTTCCAACGGCAGGGTTGCGTGCAGGCGCCTCTGTTTGCAGAGCGTTCAGGCCCGACCAATGCTGCGGACAGCAGACATCTTCCCGAGTACGCCATGCACATCGAGCCGTGCACAAAGGTCTCCAAGGTGAGTGTCGGGGGCAAGGCGGCCTTCATGCGTTTGATTGCCTCGATGCTCAACTCGCGTGCCACGACAATTCGCGAAGCTCCGAGCGCGGCATAGGCTCGTGCGGCCTCTGCATTCATTACGGAATCCTGCGTTGAGACGTGCAGTTCAACCTGCGGGGCATATTTCTTCCACAGGCGCATTACGCCGAGGTCGGCGACGATGATCGCATCCACCCCGACCGACTGGATCCAGCGCAGATATCCAGGCAGCTCTGCGATGTCCTCGTCGCTCATCATGGTATTGAGTGTGAGATGTATCTGCACGTTATGTGCATGCGCATAGGAGACCGCCCGCTCCAACTCCTCTGGGAAGAAGTTGTCCGCTGCGGCACGCATACCCCAGCGCTTTCCTGCTAAGTAAACTGCATCCGCACCAAAATGGACAGCCTCGCGCAATTGCTCGGGACCACCCGCTGGTGCTAGTAATTCAGGTTTTGCAGTGTTGGTTCTCTCGGTCATGAACGTGTTAAGCTGCCAGGGCGAAGTAAGCGATAACAACGATACCGAGGATGATGCGGTACCAACCGAACGGCTTGAAGTCGTGCTTCTTCACAAAATTCATCAAGAAGCGGATCGCAATCAGTGAGACCAGGAAAGCCACGATGCAGCCAACACCCAGAATCGCGGCTTCCTCGCTTGTAGAGACATTGCCCTTGGAGAAGAAGCGGAATAGTTTCAGCCCTGAAGCGCCGATCATCACCGGCACTGCCAGATAGAAGGTGAACTCAGCCGCGACGCTGCGGGAGCAGTTGAGCAGCAGCCCACCGATAATGGTGGAGCCGGAGCGTGAAGTGCCCGGAACGAGGGACAGGACCTGGAAGCAGCCGATACCGAACGCGGTTTTCCAAGGCATATCCTGCACCCGCTGGACTGCGGCTTCGCTGTCTGCGAGCTCGGAAAGGTCGTTCGTATCTTCCACCTCAGGCGCTGCCATGTGTTGGGGGCGTGTGCCTCCTCCTTCGAGGATCCTCTTCACTTTGCTCTCGCGGGCGTTTTCGATAATGATGAATAGAACACCGTAGACGATAAGCGCTGCCGCAATCACAAAGGGGCTGGACAGGTGGTCGGTCATCCAGTCATTGAAGGGAACACCGATAATCGCTGCCGGCAGGCAGGCAACGATGATCTGCCCCCACATACGCCAGGTGCGTCTGCGTCCCGCCTTCCCTTTGCTGGGTGAAAACGGATTCAGCTGATAGAAGAAGAGTACGACGACGGCGAGGATTGCCCCGAGCTGGATAACAACGAGGAACATATCCCAGAAATCCGCCGAAACCGGAAGCGGCAGGAACTCGTTCAACAGGAGCATATGGCCCGTTGATGAGATCGGCAGCCATTCGGTGATACCTTCGACAACACCATAGATCGCGGAAATGATGAGCTCTACTAGATTCACGATGCCTCCCACATTCGCATTGATCTTTTGAAACTCTCTCAAATAACCTAACGTTCTATGATATTCACTGACCGCTCTTAGAAAAGCCGGACCTGCAGGCTTCCTCGTAAAGTGCACGTTTGCTAGGATATACAGGTAGAAGGTGTCCACAATTCATGTGAGGACACGGACAGATCAGGGAGGCACGTATGGCAGATAACAGTCTTCTCGACTATGACAAAGTATTCGTCTCACTCGATGGAACCGAACAGCAGGATAAAGTACTGAAACGTGCCATAAGCATCGCGGCAACCAACTATGCAAGGCTCTATATCGGTCACGTAATCGACTCCACCGCGCTGGAAACCGCCGGTAACTATCCTTTGGAGCTGATCCCGACACTGGAAGCGCAGTTCAGGGATTCCATTGCAGCCCTGCTGAAACAGGCTGAAGGCAACAAAGATATCCAAGAGGTTAAGGTTATCATCCGGGCCGGACGCATCCGTGAGACCTTAAAGGAAGAGATGCTCGACAAGATCGAGCCGGATATCGTGATCTGCGGCGCCCGCGGCCTGTCCTCCATTAAGTATGCGCTTCTGGGATCCATCTCAAGCTACCTGGTACGCGCATCCAAATGCGACGTCTTGGTCGTGAAGTAACGGCCACTCTACAGAAGTGTGAGGAAAAGCCTTTGTGTTGATGCAAAGGCTTTCTTCTTAGCCCTGATACCATGAAGTGAGGCTCCATTCCCGATATGCTTCCCTTATGGATCCCCACATATTTGGGAATATAAGCAGAGGCTTAACAATTTGTTTTTGCACCCGTAGAGAAAAGAGAGTTTAGAGTTCATGTCTTCAACCAAAAGCTATCTTGAGCCCGATCCAACCTTAAGCGTCGGCAGCACTCATGCCGGCTTCACCGTGCAGAGCATAGAGCCAATCCAGGAGCTCTCCGGGACGGCATATATCTTCAAGCACGATGCAACCGGGGCTCGACTCATGTGGTTGGCCACTGCTGACACCAACAAGTCCTTCGCAATCGGTTTTAAAACCCCGCCCAAGGACTCAACCGGTGTCTTCCACATCTTGGAGCACTCTGTCCTCGATGGGTCCGACAAGTATCCGGTCAAAGAGCCTTTCGTCAATCTGCTCAAGACCTCTATGCAGACCTTCCTGAATGCCCTAACTTTCCCGGACAAGACCGTTTACCCGGTCTCCTCCACCAATGAGAAGGACCTCGAGAACCTGATGGACGTCTACCTGGACGCCGTGCTGCATCCGGCTATCTACCATCGCCCGAGGATCTTCGAGCAGGAGGGCTGGCACTATGAGATGGCGGATAAGGACGCACCGCTTACCTACAACGGCGTGGTCTTCAATGAGATGAAGGGTGCACTCTCCGACCCGGATGAGGTGCTCTATCAGAAACTGCAGTCGACGCTTTTCCCGGACAACGGCTACGCCTACGTCTCCGGCGGCGATCCGAGGGTCATCCCGACCCTCACCTACCAGCAGTTCCTGAACACCCATGCCCGTCACTATCAGCTCTCCAACTCCTACACGATCCTCTACGGCGCCATCGATATCGAGCGTGAGCTCGCCTTCATCGGCAAGCGCTTCGACGAGGCAACCGACCGCAAGGCCGGCGACCCCAACCCGCTCAAGCTGCAGAAACCCTTGGTTGTAAAGGAGCCAGTTAAGGTAGAGATGGCGACCGCACAGAAGAATGCCTCCGCAGCCCTCAGCTATGTGATCGGCAGCTCCTGCGACCGTGAGAAGGTCCTCGCCGTCGACATACTGCTCGACACCCTTGCGGGCTCCAATGAAGCACCACTCAAGCGTGCAGTGATGGACGCGGATTTGGCTGATGACTTCCAGGCACAGCTCCTTGACGGTATCCAGCAGCCGCTCGCCTTCTTTGAGCTCAAAGGCTTGCAGGAGGGCGCCGCAGCGAAGTTCCGTCCGTTCCTGGAGGAGCAGTGCACAAAGCTCGTTGAGCAAGGTCTGGATCACGACAAACTGAAGGCCTCCCTCGCACAGGCAGAGTTCAACCTGCGCGAAGGTGATTGGAGTATCTCCGACGGCGTAGCCCTCTCCATCCAAGCACTGTCCGGCTGGCTTTACAACGAGGATAACGCAACGCTCTATCTGCACTATGCCGACGCCCTGAAGCATATGCGTGAAGGCCTCGACAACGGTTACTTTGAGGATCTGCTCCGGGAGCTGATCCTGGATTCCAAACACACCGCCGCCGTCGAGCTGATTCCGACTGAGGCCAGTACGCAGTCCGAGGAGACCAAAGTACTCGCAGAGCGTAAAGCCCAGCTGAGCGACGAGGAGATCAACAAGGTGATCCAGGAGGCGCAGGCGCTTCACCAGGAGCAAGCAACCCCTGATTCCCCGGAAGACCTCGCAAAACTGCCGCAGCTCCATGTCTCCGATATCACCGATGCTCCGGCAGAGCCGACCACCACGGATCTTTCAACCCCGATCCCCTGCTGGTTCCATGAGATGGATACCCACGGGATCGGCTACGTCTATTACTATTTCGATCTGAAGCGTATCGGCTTCGAGGAGATGCCGTACGTCTCGCTCTTGACCGATCTGTTGGGCAACCTCAGAACCCAGCACCACACCGCCTCTGAACTCGACACCCTGACCGAGACCAAGCTCGGCAGCTTCGACGTGTTCTACGACAACTACGGCCAGGACAACGATCTCACGGTCGTCAATCTGAAGCTTGTGGTCGCCGCCTCAGCTTTGAGCGACAACGTCGAGTCCTTAGCTTCAATCCCCGAGGAGATCTGGGGAGAGACCCTCTTCGACGCAAACCTCGATAGAATCTATGAGATCCTGCAGCAGCGCCGCCTCTCGCTGGAGCGGGGCTTCGTGAACTCCGGACACACGGCTGCGATGAACGCAGCCGCGGCGCAACTCACCCCAGGCGCCCGTCTCAACGCCAAACTGAGCGGCGTAGAGTTCTACGAATTCCTGAAGAAGCTCCTCGACCGCTGGCGGTACCGCAAGCAGCCGACCACCGAAGTCCTCTACAACCTCGCGTCCCGCATCTTTACGAAGGAAGGCACGATCGTGAGCTTCACCGGCTCCAAAGAGGACTGCAGCCGCTTCTGGAGGGCCGCTGGCGACCTCAACCTGAAAGAGAAAGGCACCGACTACATCTCTGCCACACGCCTTAAGATCCCTGAGGTCACCCCCAAGGATCAGGCTTTCATTATCCCCTCCAAGGTCAACTACGTCGCCGAGGTTTCTCTTCCTGCTCCCCATGATTCAACTGTGCCGGGAACCTGGCAAGTAGCCACCCGTCCACTTACCTATAGTTACCTGTGGAATGAAGTGCGTGTGAAGGGTGGAGCCTACGGCGTAGACATCAGGCACCAGGCAAACGGCATGACGGAAAATACCTCCTTCCGCGACCCCTCCATCGATGCCACGATGCGGCGCTATGAACAAGAGGGGACTTGGCTTGCAAACTGGAAGGCGAGACCCAATGAGTTGGATGGCTATATTGTCTCCACCGTCGCCGGTCTCGATGCCCCGAAGAAACCGAAAGCCAAAGCCCGTCTCCAGGATGCGTTGCGTTTCCAGGGACGCCCCGCAGACTATATCCAAAAGCTGCGCCGCCAAGTGCTCAATACCACCGAGGAAGACATCCGCGCTCTGGCGCCTTTTCTGGACTACGCAAATAAGCACCATGTAACCTGTGTATTCGGCTCTGCTGAGGCTATCAAAGCCTCGAAGCATGACTTCGAGATCCACGAACTTATGGAAGAGAAGAAATAGACTTGAGTCCTGACGACATTGTTGCTTGGTACGGACGCGTGGCAGGAACCAATCTCGTCGCGCATCCGCGCTTTACCCATAACTGGTTGATGATGGGCTATGAGCTCATGGCAAAAAAGACCCAGATCAACGCCGACAAACGCTACCTCCCCTCCGGCAATGAAGGCTATGCCCTCTTTATGGACCAAATCGTAAAGGGACAGGCCCATCCTAACCGTTCGGTCATCACCTCTATCTTTACGCCCAACGAGATCTTCCACAGCATGGGTGTTCTTCCGCTCACCGCTGAAGCGGTTGCCGCCTTCGTGAGCGGCGCCCAGGCGGAGCATTGGACAATCAACGCCGCAGAGGGCATGGGCATTCCGGAGACCTACTGTAGCTATCACAAGACACTGTTGGGCCTAAGCCTCTCAGGCGTAGCCGACCCGCCCCGCATGCTTGCGGCAACCTCAGTAGCCTGCGATGCAAACAATCTGACCTTCAAGACCTTGGCCGACAAGTGGCGAATCCCCTTCTACTATGTTGAGGTCCCCTTTGAAGTCTCACGGGACTCAATTGAATACGTAGCCGACGAGCTGCGTGGCATGAGGGATATGGCAGAGGATGCCTTCCACGCCAAACTGTATGAGCAAAAGCTCAAAGAGTCCTGTGCCCTCTCCAAACAGACGCAAGAGACGCTCCTCAAAGCCCTGAGGCACAGAGCAGGGCACAACCTGCACAATGAAATGACCGTAGACCAGATGGAGATGCTCAACTTTCACTTGCTGCTCGGCACCAAAGGTGCCCTCCACCTCGCTCAGACGATGGACCGTGATTTTGCCCAGGCAGAGCCGTACCATGGCCTCAATTTAGTCTGGGTCCATGTACAGCCTTTCTTCCTGTCGGTCTTAGGTGAGCAGATCAACTTCTCTCAGCGCGCACAGATCATCGCCTCAGACATGATGTATGATTGCCTGCCTCCGACGGGCGCCGAAGCGAAGCTTCCCGGAGCCCATGAGAACGGCTGGCTCTTCGATCCAAGCAAACCCTATGAGTTCATGGCGGAAAGGGTCGTGCGTAACTGCTTCAACGGCTCCTCTGAGCGCCGCGCCGACACCGTCGTGAGACTGGCCAAGGCAACCCACGCCGACGGCGTCGTAGTCTTCACCCACTGGGGCTGCCGGCAGACTGAAGGCGCCTCAGGGATCATCCAGGCACGGGCAGAGGAAGCGGGATTCCCCACCCTGATCCTGGCCGGTGACGGCTGTGACCGCGCAAACTGCATGGCGGGTCAGATGAAAACAAGATTCGATGCCTTCCTGGAGCAATTGGAGGCAAAACGTGTCAATCACTGACAATACAGTCTTCTACGCGTGCAAGTACACGCCCCTCGAGCTCTTGGCAGGCTACGGGGTAAACCCTAAGCTGTGTGAGGTCCATCCCTCAAACAACGCTGAGGCAACCAACCTGCTTGCCTCTAAGAATATCTGCGGCTTCGGTAAGGGGCTGCTGGAGCGGCTCCTCAAACCGGATGTCCATGCCGCAGTCCTCACCACCTGCTGCGATACAGTGAGAAGAGTATTCGATATCGTGCAGGACCGTGCAGACCCTGACATGTTTCTGTTCTTATTGGATATTCCGCATAAGACGGGACCAAAGGAAGTTGAGTTCTTCAAGAAGCAGCTGAAGGATCTCGCACAGGCATATGCCGCCTATTCCAGCGCCACCTTCGATATCACCCGTGCGATCGGCGCGCTTTCTCCTTCAGTTCCGACCACAGCTGACCATGTCTCCCTGATCGGAGCCCATGGTTATCCTGAACTGCTCGAGGAAGTGCAGGCGAGCCTCCCACTTCCGGTGGCCAATGAGACCTGCACCGCACGCCACATCGATACACCGGTCCCCAATGATCTGGCACGCCTCAAGTCGCCCTACGACTGCGTAGGGTGTGATCAGGCAGATACTGGTGGGCAGGATCCGCTCGATACCTTCCTCGATTGGTATGCACCGGCACTCCTTAAACAGATGCCCTGCATGCGTATGGAGGATGTCTCAAGGCGCAAGGAACTCTTCGCAGATCCCCACCAAAAAAGCGTAGTCTATCACACGATGAAGTTCTGCGACTACTACGGCTTCGAGTATGCGCACATCGCCGCTCACCAGAGCTTCCCGCTCGTGAAAATTGAGACAGACCCAACGACGCAGAGCACCGGACAGCTGCGCACCCGCCTCGAAGCCTTCGGAGAGACCCTAGATGTTCAAACTGTGAAGACTGAACCAAGAACAGAACCTAAAGTTCAAACCCCGTCACAGCCTGGCTCCCCTGGAAAGCGCTACGTGATCGGCATCGACTGTGGGTCCACCTCGACCGATGCTGTGGTGATGGGCTCAGACAAGCACCTCCTCTCCTCGGTGATTATCCCGACCGGCGCGAAAGCCGGAACGGCATCAGCCAAGGCTATCCAGAGTGTACTGGAGCAAGCCAAACTCACTCCTGGCCAGATCAGCTGCACCGTCGCTACCGGCTATGGCAGAGATATGGTCGAGGGCGCAGACAGCACGATCACCGAGATCACCTGCCACGCCAAAGGCGCGCACTACCTCTTCCCGAAGGCCCATACCATTATCGATATCGGAGGACAGGACTCCAAAGTCATCCATATCGGGGACAACGGTGAGGTCTTATCCTTCGTTATGAATGACAAATGCGCCGCCGGAACCGGCAGATTCCTGGAGATGATGGCGCGCACCTTGGAGATGCCCTTGTCTGACTTCTGCAAGGCTGGGCTTGAGTGGAAACACCCCGTCCGTATCAGCTCCATGTGTACGGTCTTTGCAGAGTCTGAAGTTGTCTCTCTTGTGGCCAAGGACACTCCGATCCCTGACATTATCCACGGACTCAATAATTCAGTCGCCCGGAAAACCGTGATGCTCACCCGCCGCGTCCATGCAGAGCCACCCTATGTGATGACCGGAGGAGTGGCACACAATATCGGTGCCGTCCATGCGCTCTCCGACGCTCTGAAATCCGAGGTCACCACCCATAAGGATTCACAGCTGTGCGGAGCGATCGGCGCCGCCCTGCTCGGACTTGAATCATAGATAATGGTTAAGGACTTGCGGCACAGTTAGGCTCCATGAACTGTAAGCTACTTAGGCAACTTTGGCTGCACCGTGGCCGCGATGCCTGCAAGCGGGATGTACATGAGGCACATCCTGTGGAGGGAATCGGCACCAAGCATCAAAAGAATCCCTGTGGCTGTATCTTTAGCTGAACGAGTTGAACGAGTCGGTATACGACTTGTATATGGGCCTTCGGAAGGCCGTGGAACGCTCCTTCGACATATGCCTTGATATTCGAGATGCGGGCCCTGGGGAAGCGAGGCGTCATCGTCTGAGCTGTCGTACTTTTTCTAGACGAGCTCGCAGAAGCAATCCGGCCCTGCCGATATCCTACTCCAGGCATCGGCACAGATCTTGGACATATGACAGAGGTGGTCGTGTTCGAACTG
>ERZ773013.225-NODE-225-length-35814-cov-10.365642_pt1 | contig 35814 bp, 43 predicted proteins | sample MGYA00511670_ERZ773013 | MGnify/ENA primary metagenome ERZ773013 (study PRJEB29015, sample SAMEA2738120) | human oral metagenome | biome: human oral; feature: human-associated habitat; material: saliva | place: China | collected 2257 ... | reverse complement strand
CATTTTACCATTGCTGTAACTGACAATTTTGGTGGTGCTGAGATAAGTAGGTGTACATGATCATCTAAGCCGATCTCAAGGTGTTTGATACAAAATCCATTTTCGGACGCTATATCATGTAGGATCTGCTTAATTTCATCCTCAAGAGCAACAGTCATCCATTTATTTCGATGCTTGATGCCCCAAATGATGTGATAATTGATATTGTAGACACAAGTTCTACCATGTGTATATTTAGTTCCTCTTTTATCCATGTTTATATTGTAACATAATATTTTACCTTATACAAATAAAAAGAGTGCTCATTTCAATTTTTAAAAACCGAATTTCTTCGCTCAATATTAAAAAAGCGTACCGCTTGGCACGCTCTTTTTTTAGTTTTCTAACCAACTATCGCCACTATTGTAGTCGATTGTTACTCCTGGCTGCACATTGTAACAGAAGATATTAAACATAACAGATTCTCCCTTATCTTCTAAAGACATTGCTTCCATTAAAACTCCTCTAGCTACAAGTTCATCTCCTATAAAAATGGGTGTCACTCTGTATGCTATATGAGAATTTGGATTTGCCTTTAGATATCCTGCGATCAGATTTTCAAATGGCAACATTCCATCTACATTCAGATATCTTGTTCCAGTGATCAGGTTCTTTGGATTTGCATTTTCACCTGTTAATTGATAACCAATAAGGTGACAACGATTATATAAATATTTTCCATTTACAAAATCGTACTTTGCAATCTTCCAACCTGTCGGCTTGACTTCCTTGATAGAGCCACGAGGCTCTGTAGGCATAATGTCTTTACCAATAATAGCGAATGTTTCCGTACATCTTCCAAGTTGATCAAGTTCTCCATAGGTAGCATAGCTTGTATATTCCTTTGGAACCATGTAATCATCGTAGAAATACGGCTTGTTATCATTGACAACGGTATAAGGCTCTCCAGAAAATTCTGGTAGAGAACTATAGTCGAATGTCGATGGTTCAGAAGGTGTTTTTTCTTCTGTTTGCTTTTCAACCTGTTTTTCTTCTACGGTATTTTCGCTTTCTTTTTCTTGGATCGGTGTTATTCTCTCTTTTTTATCTTCCTTATCTAGCACATATGTCTTTGTGATATATGCTAATAATAAAGAAATAACAAGAAAGAAAATCTTGGAAATAAATCTGTTTCTTCTATACTTTCTCATTTTTAATTTTCCTCTCTCTTAAACACTAATTTCTTAACAACACAATCGAAGCTGTGATCTTCTACGACTTCTTCTTCATAGAAACAAAATTTGTTGCTAGGCAAAACTACACGCTTATCTGATGGCAGTTTTTGATCAACACAATATAGTATGACATCAGAACAATCTTCAATGTATCTCTTGTAATCTTCTGTTAGATCAATCAGAAACACATCGTCTTTTCCTAACTGATCTGATGTGCTTACGATAAGTTTCGTTTTTTGTTTTGGGTTGATTTCTAAGATTGTAAAAAATAATTTACTTTTCGTTGCAAAACATAAAGTTTTGTTTACGTTTAAATCATTTAACATTCTTTCAATCAACTTTTTATCAAAAATGATTTCTCTGTTGTTAAACGTATAGCCACCGACTTTATCACATAAGGCAATCATTTTCATAAATTGCCTCCTTTATGATTTTGTTGATAAACTCCGCAGCCTGCTTAGGAGATAACACTTCCAAAATAGTAATATCTGCTAATTCTTCTGCTTCAGCAAAATCATTTTTGTCTGCCATAAGTCTTCTTGTTGCTTCAGCTGGATCATCACCACGCTTTTTAAGGCGTTCTAAGAGCGTTTCTTCGCCTACTTTAATGTAGACGATACAGATATCCTTTTTATCATTTGTCGTCACTAGAACGCTTCTGACGCCGTTTGGAGTAAGGACGATGCACTCGTCTCCTTCTCTTTCATAAGCTTCTTTTCTGCTTCCATAGTACCAACGACCATAGATAGTATCGAAATAATCGTATTCTGCATACTCTCTCTTTCTGATATTATCTATAAAATCCTTTGGTGCAATGAAGTTGTAGTCGATTCCATTCTGTTCGCCTTCACGCATTGGGCGTGTGGTGTCTGTGATGATACGGGAATATCCTAGCTTTTCTAGTTCCTTGGCAACGCTGGTCTTCCCCGCACCTGTCTTTCCGATCAAAATTACTTTCATCTTATTTTCCTCCTTTACCATTCCGCATTTTTGATCAAGAGCTTTTCACGTCTACGTGAATACTCCTTTTTGCTATGAAACACAGCTGAACGAGTCGTTCTGACTCTTGGTCTTGTGTGTTTGATAGCATCAAGCATCATTTGTTTTGATGCTTCAACATATTTTCTTTTCATATAATTTTCCTCCTTTGGCTTTCTTGCCCCATGTCATCATACTAAAGAACAATATTATTTTGCTAGAAAAATAGAAAAAAGAAAAGCTGCTATATAAGCAGCTGATCTTTTCTTTAGAAATCTTCCATTGGAATATCCACTGGATAATAAGCATCCATTGGGATATCCTGATAATTTGCAGGAGTTGGAACCTGTTGATACATCGGCTGCTGTACTGGAGCATACGGCATAGCTGATTGCATCATTGGTTGCTGATACTGTGGTTGTGGTGCAACCTGAGTCTGTGGTTGTTGATAAGTCTGCTGAATTGGCTGTTGGTATGGCTGCTGCATTGGCTGCTGATATACTGGAGCAGTTGTCTGCTTAGCAGATTGTTCCTTTTGCAGTTTTGCTTCCATACGATTTTGACGATCTAAATCATCAGCGATCTGGAACTGTTTTGCTGCGAGCATATCTTCAAAACGACGCATGTGCGTTTCCATGTTATGCAGGCATTCAAACCATGAAGCAGCAGAGAGCTTGAATCTGTTTTCACATTCATCTCGCTTGTCGGAACGCATTACATTTAGCGTCCCAGCATTGGTTCTAACGACCTTAGCCTTATAGCTTTGGACTCTGATCTCAACAGGATAACGGTTTCCAATTGTCCATGTAATATCTAGTTCGTTTACAGGGCAATAATCTTGAGCATTATCCCCATGGATAAGTGGTCTTGGACCAGACGAGAAGATCGTTGTTACACCTAGCTGTAATTCTTCTGGAGCAACTTCAACAGCGGCATCTAAAAGATTGTTTTGAGCCATGAAAATAGCTTCGTCAATTGCCGCAATGAGTTCTCCGTTGGCAGGGAATTTTTCAAGGTTCTTAGCTAAGAATTCTCTTTGCTTTACAAGAGTATTCATTCCACCTTCTTCTTTGATTACTTCTAAAGGTGTCTTTCCCTTTAAATTTCCAATTTGAAAAGTTTTTCCACTTGCAAGTTTTCCAACTTGAGTAGCTGCCTTTTTCTGTGGCATTGGCTTTCCAAGCATCATGGCTGTAATACATCTTGTTCCAAACAACACATTATCAATTACGGTAGCAGTTGCCTTCTGCAATTGATACATCTGCTTTGCAAATGGTAATGCAAGCATTGTTTCTGCATTCATTGCTGAACGTGAAGCCTCAATAACACCAAACACTTCCTTTACACGAAGATTGGCTTTAGAGTTATGAGATACTCCATTTTGACTTCCGATGATCGCAAAGATAAAACGAGAGAATTTCTCGTCGTAGATCTTGTAAGGTGATCCCACCTTTTCTGTATCGATCGGTGTCAAATGCCCTTCTACGGACAATGTTTGAGAGGATGTCTTTGCAGCAAATACCTCTCGTGGGTAGTTATTCTTCTTCTTTTCTGTCATTTTTTCATTTTCCTCCTGACATATAATTTTCTTCCTTTATCTAATCATGCTCCATGTAATCAAATAAAGACACTGTTATTATGCAAGAAAAATCAGAAAGAAAAAAGGCAAATCGATACGTCTGCCTTTCGTCTGTTTTTGTCTAAATCTAGTCTAATAAATCTTCATCATTTTTATGCATCTCAAAGTATCCCTTTAGTAAATACAATGCAAATGCTCCTAATAGAATATATTTTACAAACCAAGGAATAATGTTTGCATAGGATAAAATGGCAAGAACGAAGAATAAAGCAACCATAACGACATAGGTCTTTATGCCACTTCCTTTATTTATATTGCCAAATACCTTCTTACTTAATTTCTTCATAAATTTCTCCTTTTCTATATTATGCTATTTTTTATCGAAATGACGAAAAAGAAAAAAGACTGCATAAGCAGTTCTCTTCCTTTAGTCTTTTGTGAACTACTCGGTAATAAATTACCAAGTTTCCTGCTTCAACTACCGTTGCATCTAGCCTACATGGTATAGGTTGAACGTCTTACACGATATCCACAGGCGTTGAGTTTGGGCTATTCCATCCCTACTTGATACTTGTATTATAATATACGTAATTACTTTATGCAAGTAATAAAGGAGCGTTCATCTCGGTTTTGAAAAGTCGAGTTTTCTCGCTCAACGTTCATAAACTACTTTTTATCTATGGCAGAAACATTCATATTTCCTATTTAAACAATATTGGAAGGAAAAACCTTTTGGCTTGATGGGTACTTCACTTGTAGTATAGGAGAGGTATCATCAGCTACCATACAAAATACATTGAAAACCAAGGCTAATACTTACAAGCTTACAATGCTCCTCCCACCGTCCAAGGACAGTGGGTTTCCGCAGATGGAATAGAAAGTATTTTACTTATGGAAAAAGAAAAAGACTGCACATGGCAGTCTCTCTCTTTTTAACACTCAATAAGCTCGTTAATGTATCCACGATCTTCTGTACGAACACAACGAACTTCAACAACTTCACGTTCAGTATTTGCGAACTTAAATGAAGTGATGTTGTAGTCAACTTCTGCTGACAACAGATAATCGTAACCATCTAACTTCTCGTCTAAACCATCGATGTAGATAGTACGAGGTGCATGACTAGCACGGCAATAAATTAGTCCCTTCTTGCCAACAAGAACAACTTCACATGTATTTTCACGCTTGATAGAACGTGTAACATCCATGTCTGTTGCCTGTGTAAATGCATTACAACGAACTCGATCATCACCATGCTTTACTGTGATGACTGTAATTAGTTCGCCATTTCCAGCTGTTGGGACACGGTATCCGCTATCCAACATTTCACCTTCGCCATCACGAACGCCCTTGAAGATCAACTTGAAGATATTGTCTACTTCATCTTCTGTTCTAAAGTCCTCTGTTGAAACAAGAGAAATTAACTGATGGTCATTTACACGAACGTAGTCGAAATTGTATTCGCCAGTTTCATATAAAGCCACTACTGCAACGTCAGAAAGAGTAAATGTAACATCTTCTGTCTTCTCGTCCTTTGTAATAGTATCGTGGATCTCAACCGTGAGCTTTAATAGATTCAATGAAGAATTAATATCTTCGATATCTGATTGAAGCTTCTCAACCTTAACGATCTTACTATCGTAACCAATGTTGTCAAAATGATCTCTTGTTAGATCATAATTGTACAGATTACCATTTGTAGATAGTAAGAATAAGGATGTTAAGCCAAAAGCAACGATTTCACTAAAGCGTAGTGAACCGATAATCTTTTCACCCAATACTACCAAAGAGCCATCTTCATCGAGATATGCGTCATCTGATGTTAATAGTGGTGCACGTAGGTCTGGGTTGTTAGTGTTGTTGTAATGTTCATAGGAAATTGTTGGATTTCCATAGTTTGTTACAACGATTGCCCCAGCTTCATTAGAAAGATGCATTACATCTCCCTCTACCTTGTCTAAAGTTAGGTAGTCACGGCTTAACTGGTCAAACCATTCTGTGCCGATACGTAGTTGTAAACGCTTGTTGATCTTGTCTTGAATTGTTGTCATATTAAATTTTCCTCCTATGTCCTCTCTTTTAGGACTCGCCATACTGGCGTCTGATTGTCTTCCTTATTTTTTGAGTAATGCTTTTTATCATCACCCTTTCTTTCTCCATTTCTCATCAAATAATTGGACATAAGTATTATGCAAGAAATAGGAAATAAAAAAAGACGGAATATCCGTCTTTCTTTTTATAGCTGGGCTAATGCCTCTTCAATTTCCTGTAGGAAGCGGTTGTATGTTGGATTTTCAATCGTTCCGAAAGCAATTTCTTGTCCATATAAAGATAGGCTATCACGAGCACGAGTGATCATTACGAATAATAAACGTCGTAATTCTTCAGCTTTTCTTGTGGATAATTTCTCTTTTTCGAATCCTGAAACAGAACCAAATACATGTTTCCATTCTAAACCTTTTGATGAGTGTACCGTAATTAACATTACACCATGACCTAAGACAGAACGCTTGAACATCATGTTATCTCCAAACGATAAGAAGTTTGAAACATAATACATGATCTCGTCAGCATCCATATCATTGAACTTTTCAGAAAAATTCAATACTGCTTCATCGCCATGTGAAATCTCCTGAATAAATTCCATGATCATAAGTTTCTTCGCAGCTGGATCTACAGCTTTGATTGTATTTACCTTATTTACCACTTCATTTACATAGGTAGACATGATTTCTGGTCCAGCTTCAATAATGTCTCCATCAAATAAGGCGTTTGCTACTTCTAGCATATCCATATTTGCATCGGCTGCATCTGGTTTAGAAATTTCTCGAATAAACTTCAACATCGCTATTACACGGTGATTTTCAATTAATAACTCTGGGAAACCAAACTTAGATGGAATTCCAAAAGCTGTTAAGCGATCTGCAACGCTCTTTAACTCTCCCTTTGAGAAAGCTAAGAAAGCAATGTTGTCAGGATCTTCACCTGCATCAATAAGAGCCTTGATGTCACGAGCAATCGTATCGATTTCTCCTTTTTCAAGATTCTTGCCCATATTTAATTTCGATGGCTTCTGATCGTATTTTCTCTTAAATTTCTGTACCGTTGGCATCATGCCTGGTTCACGAGATGCGATAAGAGTTTTGTCGATCTTGTTTTTATTTTTATCAATAATGATGTTCGCCAACTTAATTACGTTTTCAATACATCTGTAATTGATATCCATAAATACATCGTGGATGTCGAGTGTAAGCTTATTTCCATCCTCGTCTTTCTTATATAAATAATCTCCTAAATTGATTAAGAAATCTGGAGAAGTGTTCATTAACGATTCATAGATCGCTTGTGAATCATCTCCCACAACAAGTAAAGACTTAAATGACTTCATGTTGATCAAGTGATTTAATAGCTTCATCTGATCTTCCGAAGTATCCTGTGCTTCATCAACAATAATGTGAGCAAAGTAGAAATTATCATCTAAGAATGTTGGATTATCATCCAAAATCTTTAACGCTAATACGATCATTTCGTCGAACGTGATTACTGGAGCTTGGAACTCGTTGTCGAATCCCTTCTTCATAGAATCATATTCTGGATACATCGCAATGATCTTCAAGGCAATATTTGATGGTAAATCCACTTTTCTGTCTGTTAAGAGTTCCGATACGTCATTATAGGCAATATCAGACAACGCTCTTCCTTCCACAACCAATCTTGAAACTCGATGTAGGATCATAGACATGATATCTAATGCTCCAGTCGTACCGTAACCTGAGCTTGTATAGTTCTGGAAATGAACTCCAGTCCACTCTACGATCTCATGACGGCGAATCAGAGCATCACACATTGCTCTATCTTGTACTTCATCAATAACTGACGGAATATGTCGATATCCTAATGTGTGCCACATTTTTTTAATAATTTCGAACTCGAAAGCATGGAAAGTTGTAGCGGTCAAACCACAAACAGGCTTTCCAACCATCTTATTTACACGAGCTGCCATCTCAGAAGCACCATTCTTAGAGAATGTACTTAGGAAGATTTCTTCAGGTTTAGCACCGACATCTTCTAAAAGATGCTTAACTCTAGCACTAATGACCTGTGTTTTCCCCGTTCCTGCACCCGCTACAACTCTGTTGTAAGGATGCGTTGTATTGATGGCTGCTAATTGCCCATCATTAAACTTGATTTCCATTTTCATTTTCCTCCTATAGCCTTTTTCGGCTTTTATTCTTCTTCATCTATAACTGTGATAGGAGCTTTCTTATATTTGCAAATATTGAAGAATTCGCAAAACTTACAATTTTCTTCTAATTGCTCTTCTTCTCCTACTCCATTAATAAACTTTTGAATGATCGGACTCATATAGGTATCGATTTCAGCAGTGTTTCCCATGTAATCTCCTTCAAGACTTACGATGTTCCCACTTCCGAAGAATGATTGCTCATTCAAGTTCCATGTTAGGGTATCGGTATCCTTCTTTAGAAAATAGAAAGATGCTGTGATATTTTTGAACCCCATTTGACGACCATACAAAATTGTTGCGTACAATTGAAGATCTCTCTTCATTGCGTTCTTATTGCCTTTTTGTGTTACATTTGGTTTACCAGTTTTATAGTAAACAAATTCCACACGATCTTCACCATCTATACCTTTAGATACAAACGCTGCATGTGGAGCTACCATAATTGGCTTGAGCTGATCCGATACTGAAACAAGTCGTTTTGCGAAGAAAGATGGAACACGATGTTCATCTCTTAGATATCGCATGACTCTTCTCCAGTCTGCTAATAAAACCTGCATTTTCTGCTGTGGGTTTAAAAAGCCAGCCTCAATGTAACGAGAATTCATGTATTCCATGATATTCCGATCTTCTCTTTCATTATAGCGGAGTGCCTGTTGAATCGTATCGGCACAAATTTCAGCACGCTTATAAAAGGTGCCAGTTGGAACTGATGATTTAATAGAGTCACCAAGAACCCCTTTGAACGTTCTACGCTTTTTACAAGCTCCATATTCTGAAAGTGAGCTTAATCGATCATAATCGATTTTTGTTTGATCACACATTTTATTTTCCTCCTAATTTTACTTGAACACGATCAACTTCTTTAGGCATGATGCACTTTCGTTGTAGACAATGATTTCATCATTTCTAAATCCTACACCGCCGCCTGCATGATACCAAGTTGAATCATATCCTTTTTCTTTGAACATCTGTAGTAATTCTGTTGTTTTTTCTGGAGCACCACCGATGCATCCATTTGGTTCGTATGTGTTACCTGTGGCAACACGATAAACGCCCATAATAGAAATCTTGCCATCAATGCCTCTATCTCTTGAATATGTGCTTGAGCAATATCCAGCAGACTTGAGAGGATTATTAGCAAAATATGAACCATTACCAAATGCCTTACCACAAATACGTGCGTTAGGATTTAATAATAGTCCCATCTTAATAATGCTGACCCAGTTACAGTTTGCAGAACCATGGAACAGATCATGTTCAACACTGTTAAACATCCCATTCTTGAGGTATTCTTCATAACGAACAACTTGATCATGTGGTGTGATATCGTATACTTCAACGACATCAATCTTTCCAGAAAGCTTGTACTCTTTAATGGTTTCTTCCATCTCTTCAGGTGTTTCCTTGCGTACAGAGACATTTCCGAATGGACTCTCAAATTTTTCTGTCTTGCTATGTGTTTGTGAAACTAATGCTTCCATAGAAGACACGATCTTGTTTACCCAATCTAATTTTGCCTCCATTTGTTTGAACAATTCTTCTTCTGTAAGAGGAATTGTTGGAACATGGAAATCTTTGATCTGGAAGTTTTTCCCAACTTTTGGTGCTGCAATAGCAATGAAATCGTCAATACATCCATTAAACAATGTAGCATCTGTTAGATTGCACATTTTATTGTACAACTTACGTGCAGATGTTACTTGTCGGCGTGTATATGGTGATGATGAAGAATAAAAATTCATCTCAAAACCACTTTCTGATAACGTCTCTTTCGCAACCTGAATCAACCATCTGTAAAGCGTAACGGCTTCATCATCTGATGTTTCTTCAACTGTTGGTTTTTTGAAGAATGCAGAAATCTTTGATTCATCTTCATCCTGCTTTAATTCTTCGGTGTAGTCCTTAAATCCAGCGGCAAGCTTTTGGTAGTATCTTAACCAATAAAGTTGCGATGGCTGAGCTTTATGAACCGTACCGTCCTCAAGTCGATCCATTCCCTTTTTACCAATAATACCAGACACGGCACCAATATTAAGTGTACGTGGTCCCATATTGTTTGGGTTGAGGTTGTAACGAGAACGCAAATTAGTTTCAGCATCAACGTGCCTTAGTAATTTTTGTTCGTATAAGCTCTTCGCTAATCTAAAAGTATCAGCAGTGATACGAATAACAACGTTATCGTCTTCCTCATTTTTGACTCTTTCGTAGATTTCTACATGAGCTTCTTTAGTTCCATCTTCGCTTTTGAGATGGATTGAGTTTGGAACTGGAAAACCATCTGCGAATAATGTTTCCGCAACTTTTTTCCACAATTCTCCTTCTTCGTTGATACCAGCTGGAAAATCCAACTGATATACTTTTCCTGTTGTTTCCATCGTAACTTTCATTTTATTTTCCTCCTTAATTTACGATATTTTATATGTAAAATTTATTCGATGTTTTTTATTTTCCTCTTTTTTAATATTCTCCATGTTCATCAAATAAACACATATATATCTTGCTATAAAAAAGACAATAAAAAAAAAGAAGGAAATTACTCCTTCTTCTTCTTTTACTACTCATAAAAATTGTAATGTGTTCTTGCAAAGTAACGACTTGCCACATAAGCAGAAAATGAGATTAAAGCCATAAAACATAAGAATGTTGTCATTGTTTCCCCAATTCCAACGAAAATACAGGCTACAAATAGAAGTGCAACACCAACCAGTATGCACTTCAAAGCCAATAAAATTAGCTTCATGAATTCTCTCCCTTACTCAACGTCGTACTGTGCGATAGCATAGTATGTCTTTCCTTCATCAAGAGTTCTAATGAGATCTGGCAACGATAATGCTTCGTTGTCAAATAGGAACAAATCTCTTGATTCATCCATTGTGAACTTGAATTTTCTGCGTAAATCCATGTATTCGATCAGATTTTTACTAGAAAATTCTTCTAGGGAAACCTTTTTCATTTCCTCTAAAACGTTTAAGAATTCTTCATAGTTTTTCTTAAAATAAAGATTCTTATCATTCACAACAAATCCACCGTCTTCTGTACCAGAAATGCCATCTGATTTGATAAGGTTTTCGATAAAAAACTTCTCGTCATCATTCTCATTCAATTCAGAATAAGCATCGTGAAACGGTAGGAAATTATCAACAGATTCTGCTGACATTACCTCTTCATCTTTCTGTGATGAAATTAAAACTACTGAAAAAAACATTGACATCTGATTTTCCTCCTTTGCTCTTTTGAGCTTCTCCATGATATCAAATAAATACATATATATTATGTTTGAAACATAAAAAGAAAAAAGGGAGAATACTCCCCTTCTTCTTTTATTACTTTTTTGAGCCAGAAAAACGGTAAGTCTTTAGCTTAGCGTATGAATGGCTCTATCTTAAAAATTGGTGGGTTTTACTCTGTAAGACAGCACCCACTAGGCTGTAATGCCTAACTCATCTCTGTTACCAAAATGAGTATTGGACTTCCTTTCGTCAATGTTGAATTAAGTTTTAATCTATGCACACAGGAACTCAATGCCATCCTTCCAACTTAATACATAGACTCAGAGCAACGGTCTAAGGCGACAACCGTAGGTGAGTAACCTTATAGTTCTTCAATTCAACGTAGGTAAGATTTCTCTAACCTGAGACTTGTGAAGCAACAACTAATGACTAACCAAAAGATGGTCGGTTTTTAGTTGAGCATAGCTTCACCCATAATAATCCTTTCTTTATATACATTATATACCATCATTATACTTTGTTACAAGTCCAAACGTATGCATCAAAAAAACTATATAAAAATTATGTCATAACAGTAAAAAATAGCATAATATAAGTGATAAAAAGGAGATTTATTATGATTTTGAAAAAGATTTTATTGATAGGGTTAAGCATTTCACTATTAACAGGATGTTCATCTGAAGATTCTCAAAATAATAGTAATGAGGCAACGATAGAAACGAATGTAAATAAATTAAAAAACGGATCTTTCTATATTGAAAGAGATAACACTTATTATGAAGCATTTTTAGGAGATGCGACCTTCACAAGAAATAGCGTTGTTAAAAATGGTGATTCAAGTCGTGTTGCGTGGCTTAATGAAAGTACAGATACAAAAATCCCAACAATGTATCCAGGAGATAAGATCGTATACAGACAGAATGAAGGCATCTTTGAAGGCGATGTTACTGTTGAAAGATTTTATGATCTTGGATATACAATAGGCGTTTGTGGATTGAAACCTAATACAGCGGGTAGATACACTTTTGACACAGATGTAAAAGAATTAAATGTGAATCCTAGTTCCGATGCCAACCAACTAACCTCAGCAGGGGATAGCCAAGCTGTAATTGAATCGATCGGAAACGCAAAGTTGCGTTCTGGAAACATATCTGAAGCAGGAACTATTATCGGACTAGAAAAAGGCAAAACTTATTCGACCGATGTTTACGTTGGTACAATTTTAAAGAACTATAAAATCAAGGCAGATGTAAAAGCTTTAATGTCAACTGAAACATACGAAATCAAAAACTTTGAATATATGCAAAACAAAACAATCTCAATCACATTGCCTACATGGCTCAATAGTGGTTATTACTTGATTGAAGGTTATGGCTTTATTAAATACTCAACTTCAGGTAAGGAATGGGATGAATCAACAGATGTAAATGTCCCTAACACTCCTACTTATGAATCATCGGATAACTCAGAAAATGAAAAGAAGCAATCACTAGAAAGTGATGACATCCAAGAAGAAAAAATCGTAATCAATGAAGATGGCGATTATAAAGTAAGTGTCAGCTACGAAACAAAGGAAATTAAAAAAGGAAATTATAAAGTGGCAGATCCAAAAGCTCGTATCATTGGAGATGATGGAGCCACATTCTTATCACAGGAAGAAGCTGGCAAATTAGAAACAACTATAAAACTAGTCAAAGGTGAATATAAGTTACAAGTGATAGGTCTTTCTGGAAGAACTTATAGTTACAATGTGGAGAAGGCGAAATGACAAAAGATAAAGGAAATGTAATTGTTGGAATCGCAAAAAATAATTCCCAATTAGCAAAATTAGAAGAGAAATACCAATTACAAGATAGAGATGAATTTATCATTTATTCGAAAGGTGAATCTTTTGAGAAAATAGCAAATACCATCATTCCAGATAAAGGTGGTGTTTGGGCTAACCCAGTTTACATGTTTGTATCAAAGCACAGTCTCCTTATTGGTATCACAGAACTACAAAAAAAGATAAATGAATTTTTAAATATTAAAAAGAAAGAAACACTTTTTGATCCATTGTCAATCTCTGTAAAACTAGTTGGAGATTATCTTGAGGCTTATGTGTTAATTCGTTTTTATGGGCAGAAAATTAAGTTTGGTGAATTGTATGATTTTATAGGGGTAAAGCAAGATAATACTACTGAAGAAAAAAGCAAGCTGATCATTCCTAATGATATAAAGAGAAATTATACAGAAGAAGAAAAAGAACTCCATCTGCAAATGGTAGAGGAACAAGATAAAAAATTAAAAACATCGTCTACACAAAAGCCATTTCTAAATCAGCTGGATACTTATATTCCAAGACGGCTTGAAGAAATCGATAGTCGAGAAGAACTTGTTTATAACTTAAAAGCTAAAGACATGCAAATAAAAACAATTTGCGATTACGAGCATTTTGTCTCAATCTTCCAAGAAGCAATGGGCTATATTACAGAAGCAGAAAAGAATTCTTATTATAGTGTATTAAGAGGTCAAAAAGATGAAGAATCTTTTATGGAGATGTTAAAGGCATACATCCAAAGAACATTTGTAGATACTTTAAGACTTCAAAGAGAAGATGTTCCAGCACTAATTGAAAAACTACATAGAGCATTATTTGAATTATATATTGTACAGGACCTTATTGACGATCCAGATATTAGTGATATTAAAATCACGGATCCTTATTCAATAAGAGTCAGAATCAAAGGAAAAGCATATCTTTCAAATATTACCTTTATCGATCAAGCAGACTATATAAGATTTATTAATGGTGTAGCGACTGTAAATGGAATCGACTTAGGTGTTCCAACCCAAACGTTTACAGATGAGCAGGATGAACAATACCTGTTAAGATTTTCTATCACAGCACCATATATTACATGCTCTGGATATCCTATTATTCATATTCGAAAGTTACCTAGAAAGAAGTTAATGGCTGACGATTTAATCAAAGCTGGAATGATGGATGAAAAGATTCGCAACTACCTACTTGATTGTGGAAAGTATAGTAAGGGAGTCGTATTTGCTGGTCCTCCTGGATCTGGTAAAACAACTTTGCTTAATTGGTTTTTAGAAGAAGCTTATGAGTCTTCAGCAGAAATCTTGTGTATTCAAGAAAACGATGAATTATTTGCTTACCGAAAAGGAATCATGTTTGAACATGTCGTACTGAATCCACAAAACGGACAACAACCATGTACGCTAGAACAGTTAGGACAGATGGCTTTAGTTGCTGGTGCCAATGTATTTATTATTGGCGAAGTAAAAGGTCCTGAAGTGGTATCTGCTATTACATTATCAAACTCTGGATGTAGAACGGCTTTATCGATCCACTCTCAATCGGCAAGAGATGCAAGTGATAAGCTTGTTGATCTAACATTAAGAGGAATGCAAAATGTAACCTATGAACAAGCGAAACGTTCTACTAAGTCATTTGACACAATCGTATATCTACAAGATTTTACAGTTCAGGAAATCGTACAAGTTAAAGGATATAACGAAGAGAAAAAAGATATGGATTATATCCAGATATACAAAAAAGAAATCTAGCCAAAAGGTTAGATTTTTCTTTTTAAAATCGCATAATAAAAGCATCATAATCTTTAAAATATCATACTGTTATGATATAATATAGGCATGTAGAAAGGCGGTAAAAATGCATTATGTAATGAGTGATATTCATGGTCAATACGACTATTTTCTGGATATATTAAAAAAGATAAATTTCTCTGATGAAGATATTTTATATGTCAATGGAGATGTAATAGATAGAGGCGATCAATCAATTAAGTTGTTACAACACATATTATCTAAGCCGAATATCGTTTTATTGATTGGAAATCATGAGCATCTTATGCTTCAGGCTTTGCTTGAAAAAGATGACGATGCGATGTATATATGGAGTTCAAATGGAAACGAAAAAACTTTAAAACAGTTTGAAGAGCTTCCATTTACAGAACAGTATTCAATCCTCTACGACCTTACTCAATGCCCAATCGTTATTCCTAATTTAAGTATCAACGATAAGCAATACTACATCGCTCATGCAACCCATTTAGATTATTACTATAACGATATCTTATTGTATAAAGATGCCAACACGCATGATCGTGAACGTGTGCTGTGGAGTAGAGAATATGCCAACAGCATGAACCCTACACTCTTGTATAATAAGTTCCATTCTTTATATGCGTTATATAAAGACACTACACTTTTGATCGGACATACCCCAGTATTCAAATGTTCTTATGGTCAAACTAGATCTGGAGGACTACCAAAGATTTCAAAAGCAGCAAAAGGACATCTGATCAATCTTGATTGTGGATGTGCAAGACAATTGCCACTCGGCTGTCTTTGTCTTGAAACAGGAGAAGAGTTTTATGCCGATCTTCCAAAAGGCTTGTCTTTTGCAGTATAAATACAGTTTCAGTTGTGACATTATATATATGTATTGTCACAACTTTTTTTATATGCTATACTCTCTTTTAGAGAAAAGAGGTCACAAAAGAATGAAAGTATCAATTCACAATGGACAAAAATGGGAAGGAAATCCAAACCATAATTGTCGAAATTATGATCTAAATGAATCCCCTCATGTCATTCAAGAAAGAGTTTCTGATAATGTATATGAGTGCTGTTATCCAGAAATGGCAGATGACTTTGAGGCTGCTGAGAAACGATTTTATGAAGAACACTTTGCAGATGCTTTAGAATTTAGAAATGAAAAAGTCAGAAAAATCAGAAAAAAAGATAGACTTATGACAATGGATCAATTCCGTAAGTCGTCAAGATACAGACCTACGGAAAGTATTATTCAGATCGGAAATTTATATGATTTTCCAGATGCAGATAAACTTTCTGAAGCCTATAAGCAGTTGGCAGAGTATGAAAAGCAAATCACAAAAGGTCGTGTCATTGTTCTCAATTCAGCTTTACATCTTGATGAATCAACTCCACATATTCATGAGCGAAAGATTTTTGTCTACAAGGAACGCAATCCTGATGGCACCACTAGACTTGAGATCGGAAAGGAAAAGGCACTTGAACAGGCTGGGATTCCACTTCCATTTGCGGATGAACCAGAGTCAAGATTCAACAACAGACTAATCACTTATACAGCTATGATCAGAGAAAAATTCTGTGAGATATGTCAGAGTTTAGGCTTGATGATTGACCGTACACCAATGAAACGAGAGCATCTAAGCAAGATGGATTTCATCAATAAAGCTATCCAAGAAGAACGTGAAAGAGCTAAAAAACTTAGACAAGAACATAGTGATAAAGAAAGTAAAAATAGACAAGCTTTATCAGAATTTACAGGAAGATAATATCAAATATCTTCCTTTTTTATTTGCTAACTAGAATATAAAAATGCTTTCCATAGAGAATATAAAAATACTCCAAAACATATTCTTAAAAGAATATAAAATAGTAACTGCAAAGAAAACTATGTGTGACATTTACATATTGAGTATATGTATTGTCGCAGAATTTACATAAAATATTGTTTGTTTTTTGCACTATTTTCATCTTAATAAGCGAGTATCAACACTTAAATCACAGGTGTCCAACGCCGTGTAGTGCAGGCAAAAGCAAAAGAAATCTATGATACGAAATAATATCTTTTTCTCTTCCGTATCTTATTCTTTTCAAACGAAAGAAATACTTCGAGATCACTTCAGAAACCACAGTGGCTTCATTTGTAACGCCGAAGCATGAATGAATAATTAAGCCCCAAACAAAAGAAAATAAAAGGAAATCATAAACCCCATCTACAACCTAAATATAATCGCCACTTTAATTTCTCCAGTACCTTCTTTTCTTCTTCCGATGTTCCACTGTAACTCAATTGTCACCGAAACATAGGTCACTCCTGTATCTTCCTTCTTTATTTCCTTATTCTTGTCATTAGTTTTGAGAATATAAGTTTGAGCGAAAGTGCATTCCAGCACTTTTGCCTCTGAATTTCCTTTTTTCCTTTCTTCTTCTTTTCAAACAAGAGAAAATAAAAAGAAGAAACACAGGAAAACACAAAGGCTTCCTACCTAGTAACGACATAATCTAGCCCCACTTTTCCTTTTTAACCTAGGTCGAAGGGGAAAAATAGGTATTTTCTGCACTATTTTCGCATCTTATCTTTCATTTTTCCACTTTAGATCCTATAACTAAGCAATAATTCTAGTCATTCTTGGGTAACTTCACTACCCCTTTCCTGTTAATTTCTTTTCAAATATAAGAAAACAATACAGAAAAGACATGGGAAAACACAACGGCTTCCTGAAAATAAAGAGAGAACGGACAAGAATAGGCGTTTCTTCCTTAAAATAGGGATAAATTTGACATAATTCGATATTCTTGTGTTCAAATACGACATTTTTTCTTCCCTTTTTCCTTTTTAAGAATTGGAAATCGGTAAGAAATTAGTAAGAAGAAGCTGAAAATAAGGGAATTTGGTAAGAAAATATACTGAAATCTGATAATAAGTTAACTTTCTCGATACTTTCTTTCTTTTTTCCCTTTAAAGAAAGGAAAATATAAGGACTTTCTCTTCATTTTTCTTGATATTTCTCTCTTTTTTCCCGTTTAGAATCCCATTTTGCACTCCTTTAATTACGGTGATCACGTAGATTTTCCTGTATAAGATGATAATAAGAAGAAGAATAGGAAGATAAGAAGTATAAAAAAGAAAAAGCGAGCTGCGAACGAACCCCAAAGGGGAGGCGGAAGTGGGCGAAAATAACCATGGCATAGAGCCAGAGAGCAGCGAGCAGGGCACGTTTTCCAAAAATCACCTAAAAACACGGTCTGCTATAGTAGCCCAAGATTAAAGAGTGCCGAATAATAGAACTGGGTCAGTATAGTAGCCCAAGAAAATAAATAGGAAAATAAAATATTGGTCTGCTATAGTGAACCAAAAAAGAGGTAGATCAAGAAAGATAATACGGATAGTAGACTAGCCCAAGAATCTGTATAGATTGGTATATTAGAATAGACCAGTGTAATAAGGTTGGTCTAATAGACAAACCCAAGAACAGAAAAAGTATGGGCTAATAGAATAGCCCAAGAACTAGTTTAATCTGAATAAATAATGGGCTAATAGAGGAAACCAAAGATGAAATTGGTCTAGTAGATCAGCCCAAGGATATAAGTAATATATAAGAATATGGGTCGATAGAGCAGACCAATAAATAATTGATATAAATAAATGATATTGGTTTTATAGAGCGACCCAAGTTTGTAATAGTAAATTATAAAACATTGGTCTACTAGAGTGAACCAAGAATAAAGGATAGAACCATAGAGAATAATGGGCTTATTATAAAATTTTGTTCTATTAGAGTAGACCAATAAAAAGATGTAAGATTAGATAACGCTGGGTTGTTAGAGTAGACCAAGGTTAAAGATGTTGAATAATAAATATGGACTATTAGACAAGTCCAATATAATAACTATGTATACTGTATATTGGTACATTAGAGTGAACCAGTATCGTATAAATAAAAATAAAACAGGGTAATACGGCAACCTAAGATACGGCAAATAAAATATGGACTCACGGTTGGATCCTGTAATTTCCGTTCCACTGATTACATAATCTGAATCCATATTATTTTGTTCTGATATACATCTCTTGTATCTTCCCTGCCTTTTCCTTATTTCTTTCTTTTCTAAAAAAAGAAGAAGGGCAAGAGAAAAACTTGAGAGTTCTCATATCCGACTTCTCATATTTTTATCCCTTTGTATAAAAAACAAGAAACCACCCTATCTTTCCTGCTGCGTCTTACAGGAAGTGTTAAGATGATCTCTCGGATCTGTTTCTACCTTTGGTAGATCAGCTACTTAAAGTATAGCACGTATAACAGTATATAACAAGCCTTAATTTTGGTTAAGCTGGTTTTCCCTTATTCTTCTGTTCTTTTTTCTCCTTCTTTCACCTTTCTTACCACTTTCCTATTCTCTCTCTTTTTATAAGAAGAAAGAAAAAAGAAGATCTAAGGAAGGTACAGGGAACGAAGTTTGGATCCATTTGTTTGTGCATATCTTATATCTTTCCATTGTATTTTCTTTTGAGAAAATATAGAGGATATGATATAATCTAGGTGAAGAAAGAGAGAAGGAAAATGAGAAAAATAGAACTGGTATTAAAAGACGAAAAAACAGAAGAAACAGTATTTGCTACTCAACTGTTTGGAATGGATTTCAGTGATAAATTCTTTTTCAATGAATTAAAGGAAACTTTTGGTATCGAGTCTTATCACCACTGCTTCCCTGAAACAAAGGTGGACTTCCAGTCTTTGTTTATCATTATCGAAAAAACGATCGCAAATCAGATTACGGAAAATAAGACGATATTGGTTGATAGAGAAGGCTGCTCTAATATATACTTGAATCCGATTATGAATCTAACTAATTATGTTGTTAAACCTGCGGATAAGTTTACTATGTACGAGAAACCTAAAGAGAGTGTATTGGCTGATATAGGTCCATTAAGAAGTCCTTCTTTGGTTGCTAAGGAGATCTTTACAAGTTCTATGCTATTTACCTCTTTACGATTAAAGTATATGTTATCTTTAGAGGGTTTGATAGAGAACTGCGATAATTGCCTATTTGGTATGAGTGATAATATTCCCATGTTACGTAATGGGGTTGTGGCTTATATTGTATCTTTATAGTTCCATATAGGATTTGTATTGTTATATAGGTTTTATATTGTTGCTGATGCCTTCATGGTTGTCTGGCTTGGGCAGTCGTGAGTGAACGCACACACATAAAATAATAAAAGGTGGCTGCTTTGTTCTTCCACCTTTTTTTTGCTCTTCTCTTTTGTGCTGATCTACTATCGTCTCTCGCTTTCTCCTTGATCAGCTTCCTTTGTTTCCTCACGTTGATCTAGCAGTTCACGATCAAGATAATGGGTCCTGATTCTAGTCCAGTTTCGGTCTAACTTTGGTCTGATTTTAGACTAAAATAGCCCTGATCATAGTCCGACTCCAGTCTGATCCTAGTCTTGATTCAGTCTGATATTAGACTGATCTTAGTCCAAAATCAGCCTGAATTTAGTCTAAGTCCAGTCTAAAGTTAGTCTAACCAGATTTTCTAAACTGAAAAAAGCAAAAGACGAGAAACGTTCCTGCTGCGTCTTGCAGAAATTAGTTTGACTCGTCTTTCGAGATCGTTTCTACCCTCGGTAGATCGACTAACTAGATTATAACCTATATAACAGTATAACGCAAATAATGATTTACTCGAAAAAGCTCGAAATTACTCGAAACAAGTCATATAAAAAGTGGACCACACCTTATTAAGTGCTATCCACCTTTCTTCTAATATTCTTTAGTTTGACATGCTGTTTCTAAATCAGAAATCTTTTGTTTTAGCACATTTATTTCCTTTTCTTTTTCTTCTAGGTCTTTCTTGTGCTTATTGATCTGCTCAGTAAATAAATCGAATGTATAATTCTTAATCTCTTCCTTACTCATATCAAACATCTTGATCGGAAACGAGAATGTAAATAATTCTGCATTCAGATTATAACAAGACACATTCATCATGTCATCAATCACATAAAAATCTTTTAGCTCAAAAAACTTCTGCTTTATGACGGGGTAGAAAGCCTTAGCAATTTCTGCAACCTTCACATCAATACCGATCTTGACGCTTGAATAAAACGTATCAAAAGCAATAACGTCTTGAGCCGATAACGACTTGTTACCATCGGCAATCCTTTCGCTAATCTCTATAATCTTCTTTATATCTTTTCTCTCGAATAACATCTTTTATTTTCTCCTTCCTGATTGATTAAGCTCCATTCCTAACAACTTGCGGATATCCTGCTCTATTTTTTCTACTCCTTTTTGTTGTAACACCTTATCTTCTCTAACCACTACTACTCGAACATCACAATCTGTTTCATTAGCAAACAAGTCGATATACTTTTGAATGAGTGCCACATTTAACTTCTTGCAATCGTAGAAGAATAATAAATCCATTACTTCAACCTCTTCTCCATCTGGCTCTTCTTCAATCCTGATGGCTTCTGGATATTTATCCTCTATATATTCATACTGATGGCAATAACCAGTTTTCACAAAGCTTTCTAGTGAGTGTTCAAATCTGTTAAGAATGCGTGTAGTGGATAGACGGAAATCTTTATCGAATTTTTTGTTAATAAAGTTCCCGTTATCATTCTTGAATTCTTCATACATCCCAACAATATCCTTCTCGATTGCAGGAATCTTCTTCTTAGCAAGATCACATGGTTCACCAAAGCAATCTCTAAGAATTTGCTCAACATTCTTCTTTTTGCTGATTTCTTTTACCAATGCAAAGAAGTTATCATAATATCTAGGATATATAAGAAATAAATAAATGAGAATATCGAGGCGAATGTTTTTCGCAATCTCATCAGAATCCAATAAAAAGAATGGAAATTCTCCATTGGACATATCCGATAGTTCTCTTTCGCAAAATTGTATTCCAGCCTGAATATTTAACGACTTGATCGGCAGATCCCACCTAGGACAAACTGCAACGTTGTATCGTCTTTTCATATTACAATCCTAGGTCCTTCAATGCAACAATACCCACAATTTCTTCTTCAATATATAGGTCGCCAAATCCTGAATAAAACTGCCCTTGGTTCCAATATGCGACAGCATAATCTCCATTCTCCAATTTTAATAAATAATCTTCACCTGCAATAAATGGAAATGGTTGTAGCTTTGATACCTGTTCTAGTGCTGATACTTGTTCTGTCTTTTGATTTGTCTTTTTCATAATATTTTCTCTCTTTCTTTCTATATCTATAGTATAGCATAGTATTTTCTTTTTAGCAAGCATTAGTTGAATATAATTATCACAAAAAGAAGGTGTTAAGTGGGGGGGTAGAATATCGCAAAGACACCCTACACAAACCATGTAGGCTAGATACAGTGGTAGTTGAAGCAGAAAATTTGGTAACTTGTTGCAGAGCAATTAGCGAGAACTACCATAAAACAAAAAGAGCATATTACTAGCTCTTTCTTTTATTATTTCTTGCTGAAGATCGCTATGAACGAAATTGCTCTCGACTCTTCTCCCTGCGTTGTCGTATCCAAAGAAATAATCGTATATCCATTTTCTTCCATCTTCTCGTTCATTGCATTTACCGTTTCAACAATAGAAGTTGTTACGGAATCCTCTGTCATACTCGTAGACCTTTCACGATAGAAGAACTCGGCAATAATGATTTTGTCTTTTCCTTCTTCTATCTCTTTCTTTGTTTGTTCCGATAACTCGTAGGTAGTAGTCTTAACATCCCTCATTAGACTTTGATCTCCACCTCTTCTTGTATCAAAACATCCAAGCAAAGTCGATGCTAGAGCCATCACCAGAAATAATTTTCCTATTTTCTTCATTTTGCCTTTCTCCCTTTCCCCAATTTCTTCTTTAGTTCTTCTATTCTCTTATCAGCGTTTTCAATTGATCTCTTATATGCTGTAAGTTGAATTTTCGTTCTTTTAATATCTGCAACAGAAGAAATAACCATTTTCTGCACTGACTTCTGGCGATACTCTTCCAATTCTTCATCACTCATTCCTAAAAACTTTCTTTCAAAAGAAAACTCTGTTTCATTTCCTTTGACTGTTTCATACCCAACGTACACAAGGTTATCGTATTTCACAACCACGATCCACAGAATCTTCTTGAAAAAATTTCTATCACTATATCTAAAAAGCGATAATATCTTTTCAAATTTCTTTTCCATCCCGCCATATACATCAGCGATAAAGTTCCAACAAGTTTCAACTTCTTCAACGGAAATTGTTTTGCCAGCTTCTAACTTTTCGTAGATTTCTAATGTTGCCTTAGCGTTCTCAATACCAGTTTTCATTACTTCGCCTCTCTCTCTTTCGCTTCCACTTCTTTGTATTCTTCTTCCAGATATTTTAGCGTTTCACTCTTTCTTTCAATCATCTTTTGCAAACGTCTTTTTCGATTTTCAAGCTCAACAATTTCTCCCTCGATTTTCTTTTCCTTTTTTGTAAGATTAGAGCCAATCCAGTTGAGCGGCATATAGAAGGAGCCTTCTCTTTCTCCAAGTTCTCCAGCGTCATAATTCAGGTAGATCACATCATCCATGATCTTGAAATGATGTAGTTTGTAAATATCATTTGCGACATCTGGACAAAACTCTCTTATAACCTTCTTGATCATGTATCCAAATTCGTCTATAAATTGACTTAAAAACTGACTAAACGCAAATAACTGTCCTTCCGTTAGTGTTCCTTTTTTTGTTGCTTGTTTGTAGGCTTCTAAAACCTTTTCTTTGTTAATTTCTTTTGCCATATTTTTCCCTTTCTTTTTATTTTTAACTTATCTTTATCTTGCTCGGTTGGGATATGCTATTCTTTTTAACCAACAATATACGTGCATCACATTGCATATCTTCCATGAACGACCCGACCCGTCTTTCAAGTAGATCCACATTTAAACGCTTTGGATCATGGAAGAATAATAGGTCCATAACCTCAATCTCTTCCCCATCTGGCTCTTCTTCAATTCTAATGGCTTCAGGGTACTTATCTGCAATATATTCATGTTGGTAGTTATATCCAGTCTGCACAAAGTTTTCAAGCGATTCTTCGATCTTGTGAATAACTGGAACTAAAGCTGGACGAACATCATTACCAAATCCTTCATCAACAGTTTTCCCATTGTCGTCTTTAAACTCTTCGTACATCTCACAAACCTCTTTTTCGATAACTAGGATCCTCTTCTTTGCATGATCGCATAGCTCTCCAAAAATATCTTGAAGAATTTTCTCGATATCTTGTTTTTTATTTGCGACATCTTTTACCAACTGGAAAAAGCTATCATATTCTGGCTTTATGAAAAATAAGTATGTCAGAATATCAAGACGAATGTGTGAGATGACGTTATCAACATCTAATAAGGGAAGTGGAAATTTCCCATCAGACATATCAGCCAGTTCTTTTTCACAAAATTTTACCCCTGCTTCAATATTTAATTGTTTAAGTGGTAATTCCCACTTAGGACATACTACAATGTTATACTTTCTTTTCATATAACGTTCTCCTTTTCCTTATATACTTATTATAGCATATCATATTCTTTTTAGCAAATATAACTTCATCTTTTTATATTTGCTTTTTAGAAAATAGTATAGTATAATATATGTATAACAAAGGAGAGAAAAAATGAAGAAAATATACGATATTATTATCTGCAACAAAAATTCACAGACAGAATCGTTTGATGACATTGTAATGAGAACGCTCCACCACTTAGCAAAAGACGGAAGCGATCTATCACAACTATTCAACATCGACAAACTTTACCGAGATACAAAGATCGAAGTGATCCTTTGGATGTCTGGACAGGACGGAATTGGAAAGACGCATATTCAGTGGATGGAAGAAATCAGCAAAAAAGACAAACAATACATGATCGACATTTTAGAAAAACGCTTTGGAAAGCTTTGTGAAAAGGCAGAAAAGAGAATGGATGAGATTGTAGAAGAGATTAAATACATGCAAAAGTTAGTAGCTAAAAATCCAGATTTTGAAAGCTTCAACATGAAGATTCGTAGTGAAGAAGTTTACGATCCTCAATACATCGCTTTTGAAAAAACAACAGAGTTATTTGCTAAATACGGATACTTCACACAACAGGATTATCTCTTGGATGTATGTCCAGAAGCCTTCAAGGATACAATTGAGGGCAATGAAAAAGTATGCCACGTGAAAGCAATGTTTGTGCTAGACGATGAATATTATGACGAAGCAGAATTAAGGGATATGCTATCTTCGTTCTGCGAAAGAACAAATCAAGAAGATAAATCTTCCAATGTATATAGTGTAGAAGTAAAATCACGGAATATAATCAGATCCAGTAAGCGACAAATGATGTCGTAAAAAAAGAGTCATATAGACTCTTTTTATTTTGCAGGTGTTATTAACTACCTTCCCTTACTTTTTCCACCAATAATCACCATAAGACAATGTGAGTTGTCCATCTTTTACAATAGGCTTCCCATCTCCACGATAGTCAATAATGCACTTTGCACTCTTTAATTCTTCCAAATCCTTTTCATCAAACGGCAACGGTAGTTCTGTTACTAATACCTTATTTTCTTCCATATTTTCCCAACCTAACCTTCCTTCTCTACAAATTATATCACAATACTTTCTACAAAGCAAACAAAAAAAAGAAGGCGACTATAACCTTCTTCTTTTTTTCAACTCTTTGGGGAAAGTTGGAAATGCAGGGGAAATGTTCAATAGTTTTATAGGGATGGCTGATGCTCTCCCCCTGCTCTTACATATTAACATAGTATAGCAGTATATGCAAGAAATTATTTGGAAATTCGATAATAATGTATTATTTTTTTAGATCCAACCAAAATTAAAGTCTTAACAATACTTGCTAAAAAGAAAATATAGTAGTATAATAAGAGTACAGAAGGAGAGATAAAAGAAATGGCAACTAAATTACAATTTGCAACCTACTTAAAAGATAAATGTAAACACCTAGAGATTACCAAGGATGCTGACGAATTTTGGAAGTTACTAGACGAAGAAGGAAACGAAAGTGGACCAGCAAACAAATTTTACGACTACATCAGCAATGCAATGGCAGACTATTATTATGACAATGAAGATGCTGGCGAACTATTTGTGGAATTGAACCTATATTCCGCTGGTGATGCAGTAGACTTTTACTTCGAAAATTGTTTATAAAAAGTTTAAGAGGCAAAAACCTCTTTTTTATTTGCTAAAAAGAAAATATTATGCTATAATGTACATGTAAAAGGGAGGAAATAAAAATGAAATTTGCCTTATTAAAAAGACAAAATGAATTAACGATAGATGATTGGTTAAAAATGTCTAACACAATCTACAATGAATATAGTGATTGGTCGATAACATTCGATACAATTGTGTCACTAACACCTGATACATTCTGGAAACCCAAAACCTATAACCCGACAGAGAAACCAAGACGAGTATACGTTCTTCACACATGTACAAAGAATGGATACAAATATACAGACATCAACGAAGAAAAAGCATTGCAATTATTTAGACGCCGTGGAAAGAAGATTATTGAAGGGTACTGCAAGTTTATGGCTTCAGCCCCTTATCCTATAATCAATCCATTATTTTGTTTAGTTGGTCGCATAAACGAGTTCCTCGCAATGAGCGAAAGAAGATTCGGATACATTGCTGGATTTGAAATCCACGGAGAAACGAAAAGTGCAAAAAGCTGGGATTCCTGTTTATGCAAAAAGTACGGAGTTTCAAAAAGAGATTTCGCAATCGGAAAAATCGCATTAAATGCAAACGGAAAAAGAGTTATAAACTTGGAGCCAGTTCCATACGAAGTAGTCGTGCAACTCAATCCAATAGATGTAGAAATTAACATTCAGAATATGGCATAATATACAAAGAAAAAACAGAAGGAGAGATAAAATATGAAGTTTTTAATTAAAAATTATAACAAAGATGAAAGTGGCGAAAGATGGCTGCTTGCAACAGTATTATTTGAAGTAAAAACAATCAAAGAAGCACAAGAGAAGATAGCAGAATTTATCACGAAGATAAAGAATGACTGGAAAGTGCTGGATTTGCAACGAAACGGAAAACCGATCAGCCTAACAGCTGCGACAATCGCCAATCTGTACTATATTCTTGATGGCTTGGATATCGAAAACTACAAAAATGGAAATCACGAAGAATTTATAAGTAAATTTGATTTCTACACAAGAAACAATACAAACCCATCAGAGAAACCAATCGTATCCTTCCTAAATGATCTCATGTTAAAACAGGAAGCTGAGACAGATTGTATGGCAAATATTGACTGGCATTTTGAAGATGATACACAAAAAATCGTTTTCAAAGAAAGTAAGTGCGATATTAGTGGCATGTACTTTCAGGACCAAGAAGAGGATTGGGATGAAGAAACATTTGGGATGAAGATGCCATTCGAGAAGGCAACTTACAACATCTGGGATATACCTGTAAACAAGTTTGAAAAATATGTAAAGAAGATCCCAGAGTCATGGTTAGATGACAGTATTGGCATTGTATTTTCAGCAAGAAATTATTAGAAAGGCAAGGGAAAAATGGCAGAACTAACACAAGAACAACAGTCTAATAATTGCTTCACTCTGGAAAGCATCTTAGAAGAAGATGACGATCAAGAAGAGGCTGTAGAAAAAGCAAACCCAAGAAAAGAAATACACAAGAATAGCGAAATAAGCAAGTCCCTTCCATTCGATAAATGCATCGAGGCAGACAATGAAGTTGATGAGCTAGAGCAAAAGAAAATGCTGTGCAAGCAATTAGGCGATAAACTAACCACAAAAAGGGAAAGTAAAAGAGAAATAAGAAAATGGCTAGGGATAGGCACGATTATTAAGACAATATTTAAGGTGACTTTTAAACCTATACTAGCCCTTGCAATTTCTATTGCTGGAGTAATCGCCTTTGGAAAGCTCTGCATGTATTCTTTAAATATGAGAAATTATTTTCTCGGAGCAACTCTAATATTTGGTTCTATCGTAATGATAATAATGCTTGTTGCAATAGCCATTGGGGCGTTAGCATGGATTGCCATGGATGATTATAACTTTATCGAAGAGAAGATGAGAGATAAGAAATACATGATCGACGAAAACGTTATTGATTGCCCTATCGCTGTAAAGGAAAGACTCCTTTCGCACATCAAAGATGATGAATTATATATTAGATTAAACAAGAAAAAGAACCGTATGGATCTATTAGAAGATGGAATAAAAGCTGATAACTGGTGGAAATTTGAAAAGTCAAAAGGGAAACACGATATCGAGTATCAGATGAAATATCTTGCAGACCAGTTAGAAGATGATAAGATATACAAGATTTCAGACATCATCACTGATAAAGCCTATAAAAAACCAGAAGATAACAAGGAGGAACAAAAATGAATAAAAAGAGCATTCCTACATTAGTATTGGTATTGATTTTCTATACAATAGCCTTTACATTATCCACATGGACGCTGTTTACATGGAACACAATCACGGCTAAAGCTCTAGCTGTTTTCTTAGCTCTGATTTCAGCAAAGCGTCTAATTGAACTTTTTATAGAAGCAACGAGGAAGTGAATTAAGTGGCAAAGAAAGAACATAAGCAAGGAAATATTAGTATAGAAAATATTAAGAAAGAACTTATAAGCCAGATTACTGGACTTACGGAAGTTCAAGCGGATCAGGAATGCATACGGTTAACTAAAGAAGTTTGTGGGAAAAAGATTGCCGTCAATGTATCCATCCAGGCATCAAGCGAAGATGACATGGCATTGATAGAGGTACAGCTACTTGCAAAGCCATTTGTAAATGAGATAAGAAAAGTCAAAACAAGAATATCAGGAAAACACAACGATACAGTTTTACTAATAAAGAAGGCAATCCGTAGTTGCCGTATGCTGCATGGAATAAAAATAGAAATTGATTCCATCGTCAAGGATTTCGAGGCTTCGTAAACAAAAAAACAAAGACATCTTAATTAAGATGTCTTTTTATATTATTGAATCTGCTCTACAGAATATTCAAGGACTCTCACAAGCTTACACTTACAGTCACCAGTCAAGTCATCTGTAATCATATAATTATACCCATCATCTGTAAGGATGTAAGTGAAGGGGCTACCTTCGTGCATGATCAAACAGCCTTCAACATATTCACCATCAGTCATTCTTTTTGCTCTGAATCTCGGAGTTTTTTCCAACATAAATCTAATCACTTTTCCTTTCTTTGTACTAACTAAATTATACACCATTTAGCCTCGCAAGCCAATGTTAAGCGAGAACCTGGGCTTCACAGCCTTTTTTCTTTCCCATATTCTCGCATAATAAATACGTATCTTATTTGATGTTATGGAGAAAATTAACGTAAATAAGGTGAAAATCATGTAAGAGCCAGTAAGGCTAAAGGAGGAAAATAACATGAAAATTTATGAATTGACACCAACAACAGGACAGAACCATGCAAGTTTTCACGGAAAGGCAAAAGTAGTGATAGAGGAAGATGGAACAGAAACCCTTTACAGCTACGACACGCCAATCATTAAGCGTTTACCAGATGGCACTTTAGTTCGTTTGTATGACAACTACACAATGACAACTGGAAAGCACATCAAGGCTTTCTGCGGACTAGACAAAAAGGCATTTACAAAGATGCCAGTGGAGAAGTAGTATGAGTAATCAAGAATTGATTGAAGAATTACTAGAAATCTACGATGTAGTCAAGCAAGTTGGCGACTACATAATCGCAGTACAGATCAACTCAGATGATGATTGCGACTACACAATCTACCACAATGGCGAAGAACTTGATGGTGGAATTATTGAGAACCAAAACACTCTCCAGATTACTTCAGAAATATTTGAACAAATTATGGAGATGCATGACATTAAGGAGGAAAATTAAATATGGCAAACTTGGTTAAAACGAATTTATTTTGCAAAAACAAAGAGGATTTCAACGAATTATTGATACTACTAATCCAATATGGAGTATTATCCCAAAAAGTAACAATGGAAGCATTGGATATGGAAACCAATTCTATATCTTTCTGTTCGAAATGGAATGTTCCATTCAATGAGATCAGAGTCATTAGCAAGGCAGTAAATTTTGATTTCTACATCGAACACGCTGGAGAAACAGTTATGGACGGCGTAGGAGAAGCTGTGTACCATAACGGTGAAGTGATTGATGGAGCTGATTTCTACGATGATGATAGCCTAGATATCGCAAGGATATTCCTTAGAGTTAATGGACAAGACTATAATCGTTATGATAAAACATCTGGTGAAATAGTTTACATTGGAGATGAAAATGTAGATGACGATCCAGATCTTGCAGTGATCGAAACAACATCAGAAGTATTAGAACGTTTCCTATCAAGAAAAGCTGGTGTAAGATACCAAAGAAATTGCAATAAGATGTCCATTGAAGAATGGATGATCTTAATTTCGGAGATATTTAACATCGAACAAGACTGGTTTATTGGAGATATAAATGGAACATATATTTCTGATGGATACATGGATAGCTTTGGATTCAAACACTTTACAAAACAAGTTGAAAATGAGATCGCTGCTTATCTAAAGAAGGAAAATTGTTGTACTGATGGATATTACAGTCCATTTGAAGCAGCTGGATCCACAAATAAAAAACAATGTGCTAAGCCATTTGTTTTAGTTTCAGCCAAAAGAAAAACCGTTGAATTTCTAAACAAAGAACAACTTGAAAAATTTATTGAAAGAGAGAAGAACGACTTGCTAAATAAATACCAAGAGTTCTTGCAAGAAGATTTAGTTGCTTCCACAGTGAGAAGTGTGTTCTTTATAGAAGGAACAGTAAAGGCAATTTTACAACACCGACCACATCTTAGATTCTTGATAAACGGAAAACACATAGATGAAGGTTGCGAGCTTCTAAACACGCTACCAGAAGGAACTCTAAATCGTAAAACAAGAATGTTTTTTGCTGAAGATGCAAGTGTGGATTACGATGCAATTATTTTGTAATCAAAAAAAGAAAGTGCTGAAATAGCACTTTTTTTATTTTTTAAGATAATTGTCCATGTGGACGATCGTCATCCTCATCTTGCTTGTGACAATAAAGCATTCTAGCAGAAACTTCGTTCAGCTCGCAAAACATCTTGATATCCATGTTTGCTCTTTCTTCTTCATATTCGCCCTCTTTATAAAAGAATATTAAGTCAGCTAACGTTGTCTTGCCAAGCTGCGGATCATCAACGACTCTAAATGCCATAGGATAATTTCGCTCAAGGTAATCTTGCTGACTAATGTATCCATGTTCAACAAAACAGCGAATTAGATTCCCCATATCTTCTAACGCCCCATCATTAACTTTGTTTAGCACTTTAACAAACTCTTCTTCTCCCTCTTCCTTGATATTGATGTAGATGTCACCAAAGAGTTCGTGGACGAATTTAATATTTTCTTTTGCAATTTCGCATAATGGACCAAAGTTCTTTTCAAGAGCTTTTTCTACGTAATTTCCTTTCCGTGCTTTCTTCGCCCATTCTGTAGAACTCATTCCATTACGTTCTCTGTGCCATAACCAAGTAGTAATGTCCACAGGAATACTACGCATGATCATATCAACATCAAATAGATATAGTGGAACACCAATTGTTCCGAAATCAGATAGTTCCTTTTTGCAAAACTCAACGCCAGATTCCTTTAACTTATCCAGTGGTACATCATATTCTGGACAAATGATAATATTGTATTTTTCTTCCATTTTCTTCTTTCTCCTTTTAATATTTCCAAGCGAGAATGCTTTTCTTTTGCTTGGCATTCTTTTTTAATAGTGCATCATCCATGGATAAGTATCTCATGCCGATTCTTAGCACTTTATCAACGATCTTGCCTTCAAGCTCACATTGGTAGTCGATCGTCATTGAACCACTAGCACTTGTTGTTACATTTTTGATACAAAACTGATCTTCACTCGCAATTAACTTGTGTCCAGTGAGCAGTTGAATGTGAAGGATTCTCGTTTCCAAAAAATCAAGATAAGTTCTGTGAAGTTCTAGCAACAGATAATGTTCGCCATTATCAATCTCCGCAACCCCATCCCTTAACTGTCCAATCAGCTCTACAATATCAACCTTGTTGCGTTCAAGTTTCTTCCCAAATAGATACGCAATCGCATCATTCGTATCGTGAATACTAAGGCTATCATATAAAAAGTCATCACCTTGTCGATGTCGATCGAAATATCTGGAAAGTGCCGCATAAACGCTCTGATATAATCTAGTTGCATCTCCTTCATAGCAAAGTTTTTCTTCTTTCTTTAGTTTATCAAGATACTCATCCATAGAAGTAAACTTCCCAAGATTAACCGACTGTCTTCTTAAATATTCTAATAGTTCAGCCTTCTTCTTCATAAGATACTTTTCGTATTCTTTACTGTTTTCTTTATTTAACATCTCTTTTATCCCTTTCTTTTTTCTATATTCATTATATCACAGTAATTTCTTTTTAGCAACTAAAAAAGGACTATTTTTTAGTCCTTTTACATGTTTTCAGCTTCTGCTTCAAGTTCTTTTTTTGATAGTCCTAATAGTTTAAGTGGAAATTTGAACGAAACAAGCTCATTATCATTATTGATGTATCTAAAATAGAGTGTTTTACAAAAAATATTGAAGTTATCTAAACCGTAAAAACACTTCCATACAGATGGATAAACGATTTCTAAAACCATCTTAATTTTTCTCTCTATTTCGGATCCAACTTCCACCATAAACAAATAAGTATCTTCTAGCTGTTTTACACTTAACTTTTTCCCACTCATAATGGAGTCACACACACTTACAACACCCTTCTTGTTTTCTTCTGTAAATAACATTGATTTTCCTCTTAGCATTGATTTTCCTCTCTTTCTTTTATTTATTAACTTCCATACCGATCCACATTTCACAGTCACTCACCTTCTGGATCAGTGATAATCTGTTTGAAATAACCCCTGCACAATAGCCAGTTAAATAAGCCTCAATAATTTCCTCATGGCAAGCTGAACAGCCCTTTAACAAAGCCAACTTGTTTCCAGCCCATCGACCACAGGTTTTCCCATTATCCTTCATAATAAGTTCGTAAACTCTTTCGCCTTTTATCGTAAATGTTTGAAATTCAAACTTTGCACTGACCTCAGAAACGTCTTCCAATATTTGTTCCCATTCCTCAGTTGTTAGTTTTTCCCAATCTTTTTTTAAAATAAGTTTAGTCATAATTCTTCTCTCTTTCTTTCTATACTTATAGTATAACACAATAGTTTCTTTATAGCAAATACTAATTTGATATTTAGAAGAAAAATAATGATTGACATTTTTGATGCAGGCGTATAAGATAAAAAAGTATCGTAAATCAAGCGAACGAAGTACACCATCCCACTCAGCTCTTTTACCCGATCAAATGATACATGCTAGAAAATAGATTCTAAAAACACAAGTAATCGCAAGGTAAAACTTGCCTGACTCATCCACGATTGTGGACAAGAGAGTCGAGGACGTTAAGAAGATAACGTTCTCTTTTTTATTTCCTTCTTGTATTCTGTATTTGTTTGTACTATCATATAGGTGGACGCAAGTCTGGGGAGTCATAGCCCCTATCTCTCTTACTATTCGATAAGTACCTTATCGGAAGAAGGTCTATTAGACCTTTTTTATTTTTTTGATTTTTTTGTAAAAACATGATATACTGTTATATGATAAAGAAAGAGAGTTGTATTATGAACGATGACAAGAAATTAAAATTAAACGACATCTTACACCTAACAAAGAAGCAGATCGAAAATACCAAGATCGGCTTAAACATGGGTTGGCAAGGAAGATCACACTTCTTACAGTGGTATGAGAGCGATCCAAATGATAGAAATACAGATTTTACATATCATTCCCACCAGGGAAAGAGTCGAAACTTCACTGCGATCGGACAACTATGCTTCGGTTTTGTAAGATTACAAGAGAGTGATGATAAGTGGCTGTTAGTATCGGCTGGCAAGATAACATCAATTCCAGATGCCGACAACATTGGAACGTGTGGGCACGAAGAACTCCCTGAATATAGCAGCCTGATCGGACGATTGATTATCCACTATCACAAAGGAAATACCTTCTCAAGATATATCTTTAGTGCAGAAAATATGATTGAGAATATCGAGGTGGCAGAAATTCTACCTAATATCTACGAACCGATCAAATTTAGTGGATTCGAAAACGTGCATCTACCATTCAAAACATTAAAGTCGATGATTGATGGCGTTAGATATGCGGATTATAGAGCTGCGTTATCTGGTGTTAAGGGCATTTATTGCATTACAGACACTAGAAACGGAAAGTTATATATCGGATCTGCAAGTGGTAAAGACGGCATCCTACAACGATGGAACGATTACAAGACCTCGTTTACAGGCGGAAACAAAGGGCTGAAAGAATTATTAGAAAACGAAGGTGAAAACTATTTTATCGAAAATTTCACTTATACACTTCTCGAAATCTTCCCAAAGAATGTCCAACCAGCACGCATTTATGCACGAGAAAATTATTGGAAAGAAGTATTCAAGACAAGAATCTTCGGTTACAACAAGAATTAACTCTTGAATGTGCTGTTGGTATATGATAGTATATAAGTGCAAGGAGCGATAGGTAATTTTTCATTTGTTCTCCAGCAAGTTATTCAAAAAGTTTATTCATACTCCTTGCATTCCCACTCTCTCCAAAGAATTAGGGAAAAGAAAAGAAGGTACGATGAGCCTTCTTTTTTTTCTTGACTTTGCTTTCTTTTAAGAATATAATAAGCATATAAAGAAAGAGAGAAAAATTATGAGATTTGTAATTAAAAACTATATTAAAACTTCACATGGAGAAAAATTATATGCTACTTTTACCGACATTGTTAAAGATATTTCTGAGGCAAAAGAAAAAATTGTTGAACTAATTAAATTGGTTCGATCAGTCGATTCCAGAATGAAGGGAGCAGGAAGAGTCGTGAAACTACTTGAGATGTTATCTGAAATTGATAAAAAAATTGAACATGACGTACTTATTATTAAGGTTTTACCAAATGATATGAAAAAGGAAGAATCAAAAGCTGATTGCGTAGCAAAGATCAGCTGGCACTTAGACGCTAAAGAAGAAACAGAAATTGATTTTGAACAGAGTGTTTGTGATATTAGCGGACTATACTTCTCTGATCCACAAGAAGATTGGGGACTATATTTTTCTTTTAAAAAGGCAGTTTACAACATTAACAAGATCCCGCTAAACGAGTTTGAAAAATATGCAAAAGAAATTCCAAATTCATGGTTTGACGAGGATGCAGGAATCGTGTTCTCGGCAAAATTTGATTTAAGAAAGGAAAATGGAAAATGATAGGAGTAACACAACAAAACTCAAAACAAGACAACCTTTCCACTTTGAAGGCTGTTTTAGAAGAAGAACCAGATATAAATACCAATCATGTAAATGATGCCATTCCTTTTGATAAGTGTATCGAAGCCGACAAGCAGGCTGATGAAGAGGAAAAGAAAAGAAGATGGTATAGCCAATTAGGAACGGCTAAAACAACAAAGGAACAAAGCAAAAAAGAAATAAAGGAGTGGCTAGAAAAAGGTATCTTTATGAACATTGAGCGAGAAAACTCGGCTTTTCAAAACCGAGATGAACGCTCCGTTATTACTTGCATAAGGTAACTAATTGTGTTATCATATTGTTATGAATAAATCTGAAACTAAATATACACATGGTAGAACTTGTGTCTATAATATCAATTACCATATTATTTGGAGTACAAAGTATCGAAACAAATGGATGACTGTTGCTCTTGAGGATGAAATCAAGCGGATCCTACATGATATCGCATCCGAAAACGGATTTTGTATCGAGCATCTTGAGATCGGCTTAGATGATCATATACACCTACTTATCTCAGCACCACCAAAATTGTCAGTTACAGCAATGGTAAAATG
>ERZ773013.224-NODE-224-length-35867-cov-122.780157_pt1 | contig 35867 bp, 46 predicted proteins | sample MGYA00511670_ERZ773013 | MGnify/ENA primary metagenome ERZ773013 (study PRJEB29015, sample SAMEA2738120) | human oral metagenome | biome: human oral; feature: human-associated habitat; material: saliva | place: China | collected 2257 ... | reverse complement strand
GGAACTCCAGGACCCACTCGGGGAGGCCGCGAGCGCCGTCCTCGTCTCCGTCGACGTCCGCGAAGTCGGCGGCGACCAGCTCTGTGACGATCTCCGGGCATGCGGCGAACTCGCGCATGGCCCGCTGGATAGACGGGCGATCCGCCGGAGCCGTGGACTGTGGGACACCCGCCGCCCGGTCCTCCCCGCCATACACGTGAAGGGCCACGAGGTCGAACATGCTGAGCGCCCGCCCGTATGCCGGGTCGGAGGCGTGGTTGGAGAACACGTAGCCGTCCGGGTAGACGATCACGCCGCCCTCGCTTTCGGCGGGCGTGTAGTGCCAGCGGTTGGGTTCGCCGTCCACCGGGTCATAGGGGAGGTGGAACGTCTCGACGGCGCGTGCCATGTCGTACACGCGGTTGAAAGCGCCTGCCACGCCGGGCAGTTCCTTGGGGTCGCGCTTCGGCCCCGTCTTGTGATCGGGCGTAGCGTGAAGCCCGCCGAAGTCGCGCAGGAGGCCCTGCGCGGTCGCCGTCGCGCCGTCGCACTCCACAACCTCGTACTCGTCCGGGTTGGCCGTCGCAGGCCAGAACATCAGGCGCTCGGGCTGCGTGCTGCCCGGGTCAAACTGTGCCTCGCCCAGCGCCTCCATGAGTCCGCGGGCTACCCGAGGGTACTCCTCCTCGCTCAGGCCGGGTCCCATGATCGGGAAGATCACACGGTAGCGCGGGTGGGCGCGGGTGTGGCTGTAGGTGGAGTGGACGAGGGCGCGAAGTCCGAGGCCCGCGACGTGGGCGGGCAGGGTCTCGGAGGCCGCGTCCGCGTCCAGCGTGACCGCGCTACGGTACTCGACTTGGCCCTTCTTGCGGGCGGTGCCCTTCAGGCGACCGGCGACGTAGCCGCCGCAGTCCTTCACGGCCTCGGGGTTGTGTGCGCGGTCCACGAGGCGCTCCCACGTCAGCGTGGCAGCCTCCCAGCGGCGCGACGATACGGACGGTGCGACCGACAGGTCAAGGGTGAGATCGGCGGCGGTCTTGGTGCTCATCAGTTCTTGGTCCTTCCTGCTAGATGAGGCTTTCCAGGTGTCCGAGGAGGGCGGCCTGAATCTCGGCCTTGCCCTCCAGCACCCGGAGGATGTTCGAGTCAAGCGTACCGCGAGACTCGATCACGTGGACGACGACGGGGTGAGTCTGCCCCTGACGCTGGAGCCGCTTGTTGGCCTGCTGCCACTGCTCCAGCGACCAGGGGAGCGAGGTCCACACGATGGTGTGCCCACCGTGCTGCAGGTTGAGGCCGTGCCCGGCGCTGGCGGGGTGGGCGAGAAGAATCGGGATGCGTCCGGCGTTCCACCGCTTCACCGCGCCAAACTCGCTCACGTGGACGGACTCGGGGAATCGCTCCTGAATCATCTCCAGCTCGGCCTGGAAACGGTAGAACACGAGGACGGGGGAGCCGGTGCCCTCGACCACTTCCGCGAGCGCGTCCAGCTTCGCGTGATGCAGCCAGTCCCAGCCGTTTCGGTCGTCGTCGTAGAGGAACCCCGCGCTGATCTGGCTCAGACGGTTGGACGCGACGGCGGCAGTCGAGGCGGTGTGTTTCACGCCGCCCAGGAGGGTGAGGTCTGCGACGAGCTGCGTCGCCATGTCCTTGTAGGCCCGCTTCGCAGAGGCCGGCATTTCGACCTCGATCCGGTTCAGGGTCAGCGGCGGGAGCTGGAGGCGGCCCTCCGTGCCCATCGAGAGGCAAATGTCCTCCAGTAGGGTGTGGATGCGCTCGGACGCGCCGGGGCGCGGCTGCCAGCCTGTGACCACGCCGGAGGGTAGGCGACCGGCCTCCATGAAGTAACGGCGGCGATAGCCGGTGATCGTGCGTCCGAGGCGCTCCCCGAAGTCCATGAGGTAGATCTGCGCCCAGAGGTCGAGGAGGCCGTTCGGGGACGGTGTGCCGGTCATTTCCCACAAGCAGGATGCGGTTTTGGCGATCAGGCGGGCGGCCTTCCACCTTTTGGAGCGGTGGTTCTTGAATCCGCTGGCTTCGTCCAGGATGAGGGTCTCCCACCCGTGTGGCTGGCGGGCCGCCTCCCCCAGGAGCTGGTGCGAGATGACGTACACGTCAGCGTCGGTGGCCCAGGCGGCGGCCCGCTGCGCCGGGGTGCCCACGACGGGAACCACGCGCAGATCTGGCCTCCACTTGGTGGCCTCCTCGGGCCACACGTCGCGGGTCACCCGCGCCGGGGCCGTCACGAGGGCGGGAAGGTGGCGCTCCTCCAGAGCAGACAGGACGGAGGCAGTTTTGCCCAGGCCCATGTCGAGCCAGAGGCCCGCCCGGTCGTGCGCCTTCAGGTGGGCGACCGCCGCCTGCTGGTAGGGGTGGAGGCGCAGGGGCGCGTTCACTCGCCAGCCTCGGGAGCGTCGACGCGGACAGACCCGCTGGGGGTCTTGACGGTGATCGAGGCCAGCGGAACGGTGATGAGGGCGCTCAGCTCGCCCTCATCGACGTCGAGGCAGGGGACGATCTTCCCAATGACGCTGAGCGGCTGGCCGTCCAGGAGGATAGTCTTCGTCGTCCGGTTGATCTCGAGCGCGTGCAGCTTGTGCATGATGGGGTCCTTTCAAGGGGGTGGGGCCGCCGATGGTCCAGCGGCCCCACCGGGCGGAGGTGTTACTTGGTGAATCGGCGGTCGATGATGTGACCGCCGAGGACGAGCGCCGCGCCGATCAGAAGGGGCACGAGGGCAACGCCGATGCCGTCGAGGGTCGCGCCGGTCCGGGCGAGGCGCGTCGTAGGCGCGGGGGCGGGCTGCGCGTCGGCCTTCGGTTCGGGCTTCGGGGTCGCACGCGAGGGGACCGGGGCGGAGGAGGAGGTGACCTTGGGTTCCGGGGTCTTGTCCACCGTCGGCATGGTGGGCGTGGGCTTCGGGGCCGGGGTGGTGGGGGTCGGCTCGGGAGTCGGCTCAGTCGTCGGAGTAGGCGCAGGCGCGGGAGTGGGCTTCACGGTGCCGTCGCCGTCCGTGCCACCGCTGGCCTTGATCGTCGCGGTCGCCTCGAAGGACTGGCCGTTGATCGTCGCCTTGTTCGTGTAGGTCGTCTGGCCCTCGACGGGCTTCGTCGCATCCGGGAAGGTCACGCACACGAGCGCGCCCGCCGGGGGCGTGAAGGTCAGCGTGTGCTTCGCGTCGTCCAGCTTGCCGTCCGTCCAGCTCGTCGTCTTGGGGTCCCACGTGGGGCCGGTCGAGCACTTCACCGCCGCGTGCAGGGCGTTGGTCTCATCGGTGATCGTGTACTCGGTGGACGGCTCCACCTTCCACTGGATGCCCCAGGCGATGGACCCATTGGCATCGGTCCACCCGTATTTCAGGGTTTCCGGCTTGGCGTACTCGTAGTGCGCCGGGCTGGCGCAGTCGTTGCTGCACGTGCCGGTGCCGTCCTTATCGCCCCACACGAGGGTGCGGACCGTCTCGCCGTTCAGGGTGATCCGGGTGGACTCGGTGCCCACGGCCTTATCGGTGAGCTGGGCGCGGGCGTGGAACGTGCCGGACACGTCCTGCTTCGCCGCCCACGCTTCGGGAACCTCGGTCACCGTGCAGGTGAGGGTCGCCTGGTCGGCGACGCACTCACCAATCCGGGTGCCGTCGTCCAGGGTGAACGGAAAGCCAGCGCGCCAGGCAAAGCCACCGTCGATGCTGCCAACGGTCAGGGTCGAGCCGACGGTCAGGCGCGGGGTCTGCCAGGTGCCCTCAACGGTCACCTCGCTTGTGGTCTGGCGCGACGCGGACGTGGCCTTCGTGACCTGGGCGCTGATCGGCTCCGGGCTGGTGGGGGCCGCGAGCGCAGGGGCCGCCGCTGCGACGGCAAGGCCCACGGTGAGGCCGAGGCCCGCGAGCGCGTACTTGGTGTTCATAGTAGTTGGTCCTTTCAAGGAGCAGGGTCACCGGGGCGGTGACATGAGTCAGTATAGGGCACCCCGCCGCCCAACGCAACACAAAGCGCTAAGGCGGCGGGGCGCGGTGGTCAGGACGCGGCGATACCCACGCGAGGCCCGTCCAGGCGCTCACCCATCCAGCCAATGCCGGACACGTAACCGTCGCGCTCGCCGCTCGCCGCCCCATCACGGTCGATCAGGAGGCCACGCGCCGGACGAATGTTCACACCGTCCCTCGCCTTCGCCTCGGCCCGCTGATAGCGGGAGGCCAGCACGAGGTCCTGGCCCGTCGAGGTCGTCTCCTCCCTCGTGGCGATCTCGATACGATCAGCAATGCCCTGGAAGAAACCCATCACGTAGGAGCGGCGGAAACGGCGACGCTCAGACTCACTGTAGAAGTCCTCGTAGCGCAGACGGTCCTTCAGCATGGACGGGTAGGACGCGATGGCGGAGTTGTAGAACTCGCTGACGTATGCGAGGTCGGACCTGGTGCCGACGATGGTGGCGAGCGTGTGCCGCTTGTACGTCCTCCAGGAGCAGAAGCAGTCCAGTGCGCGGGCGAGGGTGGCGAGGCCGTCCACGATGGCGCGCGCCATCGACGCGGACCCGCCCTTGATCTCCACCTCCATCGAGGTAATGTCCTCGTCCTTGGCGCGCGCGTCGCCCTCGGGCAGGGACTCGATGCGGTAACGCACCATGAGGCGCTCGGCCCGGCGCTGGGCGAGCTCGCGTTCGTTGATGGATGTGCCTCGGTCGGAAGCAATGCGCAGGAGCTGCCTAATCTGCTCGATGATCTTGTTCTCGGTCATTGGTCTTGGTCCTTTCAGTGGTCGAGGGTGACGAAGGGATTGGCGGGGTTGACGGGTCCGGTCGGATCGTCCTCGACGATGACGCAGGACACCGGGATGGTCAGGGTGATGAAGTGCCGCCCGTAGCCGTTGGTTGTCTGGCGGATGCCGTCGACGGGGAGGACGATCTGGGAGCCGATGCGGGCGGCGCGGGTCTGCACGTTGTAGGCGAACTCGGGCAGTTCGGGGGTGGTCATGATGGTTGGTCCTTTCGATGGGGTGGAGGCCCCGCCGGGTGACGGGGCCTCCGGGGTGGGTCAGGCGAGGGCGTTCAGCTCGTCGGCGTAGTCGGCCTTGATCTCCTCGAGCATCGGCTCACGGCCCTGGGCCTCGTACTCGGTTTCGGCCACGCGGTTGATCAGGTCGATCTGCTCGGCGTTGAAGCCCTGGAGGCTGACGGCGGAGAAGAAGTAGCGGCTCATGGTTTTGGTCCTTTCGGTTCGGGTCACCGTCTCTCGGTGACATGAATTAGTATAGCACACCCAAAGACCAATAGTGCAACATCTAGCGCGTGTAACGTCAGTCACACAAGCGGCGAACCTTGCCACCCCCACGACGACGCGGGGGCAACCCAGGCACCCCGAGATCATCCAACCACGCGGACACCTCCACCGTCCCACTCAGCAAGACGACCTCCACGCCCGCCCGCCTCGCGCGGTTATGCCACGCCACCTGAATAGGCCGCACGCGCCCGCCCGGACGCTTCAGCTCCACCAGATACACCCGCCCCTCCCAGATCACCAGCCGGTCAGGGATACCCGCGTCCGTCGGCGCGAGCTTCGGACACAGACCCCCGGCGGCGCTCACCCTGTCGTGCAGGAGGCGTTCGGCCAAAGACTCCAGCTCGGTGCTCACGCTGCCACCTCCTCGGGCCAGGGATACACCACGGGGGCCGCGTTCACGCCCACCAGCGAGTAGATGCCCAGCGTGTGGTCGATCCACCGACGCACGTCGGAGCGGTAGGTCAGCAGTCCGGCGCGCCCTGTGTGGGCAATCAGCGCGACGCACGCGGGCGCGTCCACCATGAGGGGGAGCATGGCACGGATGCGACCAGGCGCAAGACGAGGCCGCACGACGCGGCCACCACCGAGGCCGATCACCGTCGCACGATAGGTCGGCGGCGCATCCGACAGGCCGCTGTTACGCAGCGCGTCGGTGAGGCTCACCCACACGTGGCCGCACGAGTCGAGGCCCACGAGGAGCCGACGATCACCGCCCGGCTCAGGGATGAGGGCATGGTCAATGACATAGGGGCGGCGCTTGCCGCACGGTTCTAAACATTCCATACACCCCATGTTAGCGCTTGAATGGTGCGGTGTCGAGGCGTCCGGGGCCGACCTCGTGTGCCACCGCCGCCGAAGGTCGCACAGTAGTAGACACCCGAAACGGGGTGTAACGAAAACTCGTTACAACTTCTCGTTACACCCTTGTTACACCTGTTTTGCCTTGGTATCGCAGCGAAAACGGCGAAAAGCGCTCGCGCCCCGTATCAAGAAATCCTATTTACTTTAAATAGCGAAAAGATGATCAGTAACGCGTTAGCATGCAATACTATTGAACAACTTTGCTAAGAATCTGCTCTATATAGGGATATAAGGCATCTCGTTACAAGAGTGTAAAGTTCCGCAGAATACCAACGAAAAACCCACGTAACAAAGCGTAACAAGGTTGTAACAAGCCCGTAACAAGATGTAACAAGACCCCACCCCACCCCACAAACGTTGAAACCACGCTGTAACAAGACGAAACCGCTAAACACTTGACACCCACCACCCCGCCGCCCGGCCCCACGCACACCACGAGGTAGGCGCATCGGGCCACGCGAGGTAGGCCCCGCGTGCTACACTCACCCCATGACCCCCAGACCCGGCACCTCCCGCACCGGCACCGCCCGGCACAAGCGGTGGCGCGTCCGCGTCCTCCACCTCGCACAGGCCAACGGACAAACTCACTGCCCAGACTGCGGGCAACCACTCGCCTGGGGGACCACGCTCCAGCCTCGCAGCCCAGAGCCAGACCACGTGGTCCCGGTGGCACGAGGTGGGGGCGACACCATCGACAACGCCCGCGTCACCTGCCGCCAATGCAACCAGAAGCGCGGCTCCAAACCCATCCCAAGTCAGCCCAGGCCAGCCCAGCCCCACACCGTCGGAGGCATCCAATGGTGAACACCACCTACCCGAAGCCCGTTCGTGAGTGGATGGGGAGCACCATCCGAACCGAAGTGCCGGGAACTGCTACAACCAGCACCCCAGATGTGGCAAACCTCACGCCCGAAACCAATACTTACCACTTGACAAGGGGCGGTATCCCCTCCCCCAACAACCAGGAACACCCAGAGGCCCAAGCGAAATACCCCCCTGGGGTACCCGAAACCGCCCCTAAGCGCTAAACACGTCATGCGCTAAAACCACCCGGATATGCTATAATCGGCCCCATGAACGACTTTGACCTGCTCGATCTGCTCGACGAGACCCCCAACGGGGCATACTCCGTCGTGATCTTCCCGAACCGCGACGCTCTGCGCCGCAAATTCCAGCCGTTCGTCGGCCAGTACGACCCCACGTACCGCACCCACTCGCTTCACCGTGCCGAGTACCTGGAGGACCGCAAGCGCCGCGCCCGCGTCTACCTGCGCACACCCAAGCAGATCACGGCTGCGAACCGAAACCGCGCCATCGACGGCGCGGTCAGGGCCTATATCGCGCCCGGCGTGAACGTCTCCTACCTCATGGAAACGTGCCTGAAAAAGTCCGGCATCCACGAGGTGCTGCCAGCCGACGCGGCGGGGCTGATCTGACATGCCCGAGAAGTACGACCGCGAAGCGGAGCTGCGCGACCTCCTGGACACCGCACGGGAGGCCATCCGGGTGGCGAAGCCCGATAGCCTGTCGGCGCTCCTGAACGCCGCCAACAAGCTGTCCCGCGACCTCTACGAGCTGGAAAACCCGGTGCCCTCGGCCTCCCCCACGCCTCCCAAGGGCCGCGAGGAGACCGCCGTGGACATCTTCAAGGCGAGGATGCGCAAGCGTGACACCCGCGCCTCCTAGCCGGGAGGCGCTGGAGGCCTCCCAGCGCCCCTGCGTGACCATCACGTCCCCCTCGATTGACTCGCTGGGGGACCTCGCCATATCCCTGGCAGCCGACTACAAGCTGGTTCCAGACCCCTGGCAGGCCTGGGTCCTGGACAACTGGCTGGCGACGGCGGGCGATAGCTGGGCCAACCTCACATGCGGGCTGGCCGTGCCCCGCCAGAATGGCAAAAACGCCGCCTTGGAGATCAGGGAGTTGTTCGGCGTGATCGGGCGCGGTGAGCGCATCCTGCATACGGCGCACGAGGTGAAGACGGCGCAGAAGCATTTCCGCCGACTGAAGCACTTTTTCGGGCAGAAGACGAACGACCCAGGCGCGAAGTTCCCCGAGCTGAACGCCCTCGTGGAGAACATCCGCAACGTGAACGGCCAGGAGGCCATCTTCTTGAAGAATGGCGGGTCTATCGAGATCGCCGCCCGCTCGAAGGGGTCGGGCCGTGGTTTCACGGTCGATATTCTCGTCATGGACGAGGCGCAGCAGCTCACGGACGAGGCGTTGGAGGCGCTTCTGTCCACCACGTCGGCGGCCCCGCTGGGTGACCCGCAGTGGATTTACACGGGCACGCCGCCGGGTCCGACGGCGGAGGGCGAGGTGTTTTCGCGCGTGCGCCGCGACGCGCTGAGCGGTGAGTCTTCGCGCACGTGCTGGGATGAGTGGTCTCCGCCTGGCCTGCCCAGGTCGCTGGCTGAGGTCGATCTGGATGACCGGGACCTGTGGGTGCGGACCAATCCGGCGGTCGCGTCTGGTCGCTTGAAGCTGAGCGTGATTGAGGCTGAGCGCAAGCGGTACTCGGACGATGGTTTCGCCCGCGAGCGCCTAGGCTGGTGGGCCTCAGATGACAACACGCGCCGCCTGATTGGCCTGGATGACTGGGAGGCGACGGGGGTCACCGAGCTTGCCCCTGAGCTGACCACGGATCGCGCCGTGCGGGCGCTGGGGGTGGCGTTCTCGAAGGATGGGCGGCGCGTCGCGGTGGCTGGCGCGCTGCACGACCGCAAGGCTGGCGTGTCCCACGTGGAGCTGATCGACCTCGAAGCCGGCGATTTCTCCAACATGAACAGCGCGGCGCTCGCGGAATGGCTGTACGAGCGGCGGGGCCGCTACTCGGCGGTGGGCGTGTCGGGCCGTTCGGGCGCTCTGGCGCTCCAGCAGGACCTGCGCGCGCTGCGTCCGCCGCGCCGCTACCTGCACGTCCTGGACAACGCGGAGTACTTCACGGCCTGCTCGGGCTTCTTGAACGCGGTCAGGGGTCGCACGGTCTCGCACCCGGGCGGGTATAATGCGGATAGCGACCCCCTGGATGCGTCTGTGGGGGTGTCAGACAAGAAGATCAGGACCACGGACGGCGCGTGGGGGTGGCACTCGACGGCCCAGGAGGGCGACGAGGTGCCCCTGGAGGCCGTGAGCGTGGCGCTGTGGATGGCGCGGACGACGCGCCGCCGCCCGAATAGGAGCCAGGAGGCCCTCGCATGACCACCAACGTCGACCTGCGTCTGATCGCGGGCATGGGACCCCAGCTATTCACCGCGCCCACTGTGGCGGGCCTGCCTGACGATCTCCAGGCGACGCTGGAGGAGCTGGTGAACACCTGGCAGGCCCGCTATCCGGGCAATGCCCGCCGCCAGGCCTATCTCGACTGCAAGGTGTACGTCGACAGTCTGGACATTGCGCTGCCTCGGGAGATCGCGCGCGACCTGCGCCTAGTGTCCACGTGGCCGGAGAAGGCCGTTTTCTCGCTCACCTCCCGGTGTCACTGGGACGGTGTGGTGGCTCCGGATGGGTCGGAGGACCCTTACGGGCTGGCCTCGATCCTGGAGGAGAACAGGTTTTCGACGGAGATCGGGCAGGCGGTCGCCAGCGCGGCGACGCACGGCGTGGCTTTCCTGACGACGCTCCCCGGCGACGTGGCGGCGGGTGACCCGCCGGTCCTCGTCCTGCCCTATTCGGCTATGACGGCGGCGGCGCTGTGGGACCGACGTCGACGGGGCATCCGCGCCGGGCTTCTCATCAACGACGTGGACTACCTGGGCAGGCCTACGGAGCTGATCCTGCTCACCCCGCACGTGATGGTGAGCATGGCTCCCCTGGGCGCGCAGGGCTGGTTTGTCACGGGGCATGTGGAGCACCACCTGGGCCGCACGCCTATGGAGGCGCTTGTCTATCGCGGCAACCTGGATCGACCGCTGGGGAGGTCCAGGCTCACGGACGGCGTGCTGTCCATCGTGGACCGCGCCGTGCGCGCCTCGATGCGCATGGACGTGTCCTCGGAGCTTTTCACCGCGCCTGGCCTGCTCCTGCGCGGCGTGGACAAGACGACGTTCGACCAGATTAAGGGGTCCTGGAGCTGGCGACTCGGGTCGGTCAAGGGCATCTCCCGCGACGAGGAAGGCGACCTCCCCGAGGTCGACATGATCCCCCAGCAGTCCATGCAGCCCTACGTCGACCAGCTCCGTGAGCTGGCGCAGGAGATGGCGGGCGCGCTGTCCCTCCCGGTGGGGTCCCTCGGCATCGTCCAGGACAACCCATCCTCGGCGGACGCGATTTACGCGGCGCGCGAGGAGCTGGTGACCGAAGCCTCTGACTTCAACGACGCGAACAGCTACGCGCTTAACCGCGTGTATCGCAACATTCTGATGCTGCGTGACGGGTGGTTGCCCGAGGACGCGGCGCGTATCTCGACGCACTGGCGCAACCCGGCTCGCCCGTCGATTGTCTCCCAGTCGGACGCGATGATCAAGCAGATTCAGGCTATCCCGGAGATTGGGAAGACGGATGTCGCCCTGGAGGAGCTGGGTTACACGCGCCAGCAGATTACGCGGATGCGGGCGCAGATCGAGCAGACGCGGGGCCGGGATAACCTGGACGCGATTCTGCGTGGCGCTCGCGGCCCTGCCGCCGGGGGTGGTGATTTTGACCTCATCTGAGCAGCTGAAGGTCTACGATCAGCTGGTCAGGGCGACGCTCACGGGCGCGGAGGACCAGCTGGTGAGCCTGTTCCGCGTCCTGAACTTCGAGGACGTGCCGCTGTCGCGTGAGGAGATGAAGCGTTTCCTGAGCAGCCTCGTTGACGCTTACGGCCCTGCGCTCACGCAGGGCGCGCTCGACTGGTATCAGGAGCTGCGCCCTGCGTACAAGACGGCGTACACGCCGAAGGCGCTGATCCCGGCGAACTCTGCGGAGCGGATCGACCGGCTGAGCCGCTACGCGGCGGGCCTGGGCCACGACAACCCGGGGAAGGCGATCCGCGTCGTGGCGGGCGCGATTGGGCGTGAGATTCAGACGGGCGCGCGCCGGTCGATCCTGCGGGCGGCGGACCTGGACCCGAGCGCCCCGCGCTTTGCCCGCGTCCCGGTCGGAAAGACGTGTGCGTTCTGCACGCTGTTGGCCTCGCGCGGCTGGGTGTATCACTCGAAGGACCTGGCGGGCGGGGCGGGGCACGAGTACCACGACTCGTGCGACTGTCGCATTGTGCCGGACTGGGAGCACAAGGCGCTCCCTGGTTACCATCCGGACGATATGTACGCGGCGTACCTGTCGGCGCGCCGTGCTGCGGTGAAAGATGGTGTGAAGGCACCATCTGGGCGTATAATTACGGCGTATATGCGGGACGGCCACCCCGAAATGTTCTCGGATGGTCAGGGTGTGGATCGTCCTTCGCGGGCGCTCCGCTCGCGCAGGCTTGAGAAGCTCGCGGCTTCTCGGGAGAAGGAGAACAGGAATGAAGAAGAAGGCTAAGGCCACGGAGGCGGTCCAGGAGGCCGCTCCCGCTGTCGATCAGGCCCCCGAGGCACCGGAGGCTACTCCGGCGGCTCCCGAAGCGCCCGAGGCACCCGCTGAGGACGCTCCGGTGGCCCCTGAAGCGCCCGAGGCACCGGCTGAGGAGGCCTCCGAGGAGTCCGCGGACTCCCCCGAAGCGCCTGAAGCGCCCGAGGCACCCGCTGAGGACGCGCAGGCGGCCACTGAAGCGCCCTCCGAGGACGCTCAGGACGCGGTGAAGGCGCTCCAGGCGAGCGTCGAGGCCCTTCAGGCGCAGCTCCAGGAGATGCGCGACCGTGAGGAGGCCCGCGAGCGCGAGGCGAAGCGCGCGCAGCGCCTGGAGAAGGCGGGCATCCCCGCCACGCTTGGGTCTTTCATCCGCGATGACGCGGACCTCGAGGCTCTGAATGAGGCCCTGAAGGGTCTCGCTAAGTCCACCCCGGCACCCGCCGGGGCTGCCTCCACGTCCACGCTCCCCACCGTGGGGACGAAGAACCTCGGCGGGGAGGTGCTCAGCGTTGACGAGATGATCGCCCGCGCTGAGGCGAACGGCGACCACGCCGCGCTCTCCAGCCTCAAGCTGGCGAAGCTCTCGGCTGCGTCCAATCTCATCTAGGAGGAAACATGACCGGCGTTACTGGTCAGGGTACGACCTACAATCTGCCCAACTACACAGGAGACCTGTTCCTGGTCTCCAAGGATGACACGCCTTTCCTGTCCGCTATCGGCGGTCTGACCGGCGGCGAGACCGCAGGGGCCACCCTCATCGAGTGGCAGACCGAGGACCTGCGCGACGCGGATATTACCCGCCAGCGCACCGAGGGCGCTCAGGCTCCCACGGGTGAGGAGCGCGTGCGCTCTCGCGTGTCCAACGTCCTGGAGATTCACCAGGAGGTCGTGGAGCTGTCCTACACGCGACAGGCCACCACTCGTATGCGCTCGACCGACGGCGAGAAGCTGGTGACCATCGGCACCACGACCATGCCCGAGTCCGAGCTGAAGCACCAGATCGACCTGTCCCTGAAGCAGGTCGCCCTGGACGTGAACAAGGCGTTCATCACGGGCACCTACCAGAACCCCACCGACAACACCACGCCTCGAAAGACGCGCGGTCTTGTCGATGCCATCACGACGAACGTCGTGGCGGGCACCGGCAACCTGACCGAGGACCTCGTGCTGGACACCCTCCAGAAGGTGTGGGAGCACGGCGGCATCCGTGAGGGCGAGACCCGCACGATCCTGGTCGGTGCGAAGATGAAGCGTGCCCTCTCCAAGGTGTTCATCAAGGAGAACGGCTACCGCGAGTCTTCCCGCACGGTCGGCGGCGTGGACGTTCAGGCCATCGAGACCGACTTTGGCAAGTGCAACATCATGCTAGACAATGATGTTCCTGCCGACACCCTCCTGGTCGTGTCGCTTGAGGAGTGCGTGCCCGTCTTCCTGGAGATTCCGGGCAAGGGCACGTTCTTTGCCGAGCCTCTCGCCAAGACGGGCGCGCTTGATCGCGTCCAGATTTACGGCGAGATCGGCCTCAAGTACGGTGCTGAGCAGCACCACGGCAAGCTGAAGCTGTCGTGACCGACTCCGGAGGCGGGGCCTTGAGCATCGGCCCCGCCTCCGGCTCAACTGTGAGGAGAACACACCGTGAACATCTACTCGAGCATCTACCCTGAGCTGCTTCTGGTCCTGCCTTCGGGCAGTATCCAGTTCACCGAGGGGTCGGCCACGGTTACCGACGAGAAGCTGGCGGGCGAAGTCCTCGAGCTGGCGGCTCGCGCGGAGGACCTGGGTCTGATCGCTCCCGAGGCCGCGCCCGTTGAGGACGAGAAGCAGGGCAAGAAGTCCGGCAAGAAGGCCGACGAGGAGCTGGTTTGACGTGACCGCCCTCGCCTTCGCCACGCTTGACGATCTGCGCGACCGTCTGTCCCCCGAGGACCTTCGGGTGGTGGACGCGGCCCCGGCGCGCGCTCAGGTCCTCCTGGAGGACGCGAGCGACCTCATCCGGCACCGCTGCGCGGGCTGGGAGGGCGCGCCGGAGTCGGTGCGGGTGGCGGTCGTGTGCCGCGTCGTCGCCCGCGCTTTGCGTCAGCGTCCGGCGGGCGTGGCCGGGGATGCCTCCCAGGTCACCCAGACCACCGGCCCGTTCACCATGTCCACGTCGTGGTCGACCCCGAGCGGGGATATGTTCCTCACGAGGCAGGACCGCGACGACATCAACGGTGCGACGGCCTCGTTTTTCGGGTGCGCGGACACCCTGTTTGGGGGTCGCTCGTGAGCGTCATGGAGGCATGGAAGGAACCGGCGACGCTGTTGCGCAGGTCGGAGCCGAAGCGTGACCCCCTGGGGGTCGCTTTCCGGACGCATGACGTTCAGGAGATCGCGCTGGCCCCGGTCTTGGTCGCCACCACGGAGTCCGAGAACCGCCCGGATACGGGCGAGGACTACGGCACCCGTGAGGACGTGACGATCTACTGGGATAATCGGGACGAGGCTCCGGCCTCCGTCCTGCCTGGTGACCGTGTGCGTCTGCGTGGTGGCGTGTGGGAGCCGGTCGGCTCCCTGGTAGGGTACCCCCTGGGGGTATATCTGCGACTCAGGAAGGAGGCCCCGCGTGAGCGTTAAGTTCAAGCCAAATAAGAGGACGGCGGAGGCCATCCTGAAGGGGTCAGAGGTGCAGGCCCTGCTTGCCCAGAAGGCGGCGGCTGTGGCCGCGCGCGCCGGGGAAGGCTTCACGTCTGGCGTGCGGGTCGGTAAGGACCGCGCGCGAGCATACGTCCTCCCGGAAACGTACAAGGCCCGTAAGCGACAGGCGCGCGACCACGTGCTGGAGCGCGCCGTAGGAAGGGGCTAATCATGAGCCACCCACTCCCCGATCTCCAGAAGCTGGTGATCGACTACCTGAACCGGCCCGGCGTTGTCCGGGGCCTTGAGGGCGAGCTGGCGGGCACCACGGTGGGCGGCGTGCGCCCCTCCACCGAGGGCGACCCCCATCCTTACGTCCTCGTTCTGGCGACGGGAGGCCCCGGTCAGCATGATCGCGTCCTCTACACCGCTCAGATAACCATCGACTCCTACGCGCCCACCTCGTGGTGGGCGGGCGAGCTTGCCCGCCGCGTGGGGGATGCTGTCCACGCTCTCCCGAGTGCGGACGGCCCGGTGGCGGTCGTGCAGTCTCCCGCTCCGGCGGAACTGCCCGATCCTGACACCGATCTGCGTCGCTACACTGCGACGTACCAAGTCACCGCAAAATTAGGAGTTGCACCGTGAGTAATACTAACGCCGATCTCGCGTTCATGGCAGGCTCCGAGAAGGACACGCTCTATCTCGGCCCTGCGAATACCGACCTGTCCACGATCACCAACCTGACCACTCCCATGCCCACGGGCATGATCGACGTGGGCTGGCTGTCCGAGGACGGCATGGGCCTTGGCATGTCCGACTCGGTGGACAAGGTTCGCGGCCATCAGGGCCACGGCGTTGTCCGCACGTACATGTCTGAGTCGTCCACGACGTTCAAGGCCTCGCTTCTTGAAAGCAAGCTCGAGCTTCTGAAGCGTTACCTGGGCGTGCTGAAGACCGAGAAGGTCACGGCTGGCACGTCCTCGATCACTCGCATGGAGGTTTCGACCTCCCGTAAGGTTGAGGGCCTCGTCGGCGTTGCCGACCTTTTCGACGTGTCCACCGGAAAGCAGAGGCGCTATGTCTTCAAGCGCCTGGAGCTGGGCGAGCGCTCCGACATCTCGTACAAGGTCGGCGAGCTGACCGTGTACGAATACAACCTCGAGGTCTTGGACGGCTACGTCCTCCTGACCGATGAGGAGGGCCTGAAGGTCGTCTGACCCCTGGTCTCCCACCCGCGCGCCGTGTCTGTTCTCCCGGCGCGCGGGTGGGCATCACACCCCTTTGGAGAACAGGCCAATTTAACCGATAGCCAATTTTTAGGAGAACAGATCATGGCTACCAAGACCACCACCGCCCGTAAGCCCGCCGCCCGTAAGGCACCGTCCGCCGCTGAGCTGGCGCGCCGTGAGGCCCAGTCCAAGCGCGACACTGGCGCGCCCCAGCCCGTTCACGTCGAGGTCATGGGCGTTGCCCTCGACGTTGACCCCACCGACGTGGATGATTTCGACGCAATGGTGGCAATGGAGCAGGGCGACTACCGCCCCATGCTGGAGCTACTTATCCCGGATGAGGGCGAGCGCGAGGCCGCGCTGACCGCCCTCCGTGAGGAGTCCGGCAAGCTCCGATACTCCAAGGTGGTCGAGTTTGTCCAGTCGGTTTTCCGGTCTCTCCGACAGGGAAACTGATCGGCCTCGCCACCTTCCTGGAGGACCACTGGGAGGTGCTGGAGGCCGACTTCCAGATGACCTACAACCTTGACCTGACGGAGGTTTTCACCGGCGGCCTGTCGCTGCGTCGTGTCAAGGTGCTGATCGACAACCTGCCCTCCGGGTCGCTGCTCCGCAAACGCATGGGCGGAGCAGCGGCCTGGACGGACGAGGTGGCGGCTACCTTCGCCGCTAACCACCGTCTGGAGGGTATAATCATTACGTCCCTGGGTGGCAAGAAGGGCGACGTGCCCAAGCCTGTCGCCCCGCCTGAGCCTGGCTGGTTCGAGCGGGCGGAGGCAGAGGCCCAGAGGCGTGATGAACGGGCGCGACGTTGGATCGCGGCGCACAGTTAGGAGCTTGACGTGGCGGAAAACGGCTTTAGCCTGGGTACGGCGTGGATTCAGATCGCGCCGTCCCTGAAGGGCCTGAACGATTCCGTCCGCAAGGAGCTGGGCGACGTCGATACCAGGCCCGCTGAGAAGAAGATCGAGTCCGGCCTTGGCGGCGCTTTCAAGAGCGCGGCCAAGGCCGGTGCGCTCGCCCTCGGCGCTATGGGTGCCATCGGCGCGGTGGTGGGTTTCGCGGATGTCGCCAGGGAGGCGCTGGCGGCTAGTGACGCGACCGACAAGTTCAAGAACACGCTGTCCTTCGCTGGTGTCGCGTCGGATGAGATCGAGAAGCTGACCGCTAGTACGAAGAAGTACGCGGACGACACGGTCTACGAGTTGGCCGATATCCAGAACATCACGGCGCAGCTCGCCGCGAATGGTGTTGAGGGCTACGACCAGCTTGCCGAGGCGGCGGGTAACCTCAACGCCGTCGCGGGCGGCAATGCGGATACCTTCAAGTCGGTGGGTATGGTGTTGACCCAGACGGCTGGGCAGGGAAAACTGACCACTGAGAACTGGAACCAATTGGCCGACGCAATTCCGGGCGCGTCTGGCAAGCTCCAGGAGGCCCTGGAGAAGAACGGCGCGTACACGGGGAATTTCCGGGATGCGATGGCGAAGGGCGAGATCACCGCCCAGGAATTCAACCAGGCGATTCTGGACCTTGGTTTCACCGACGTGGCGCGGGAGGCGGCAACTTCTACCAGCACGATTGAGGGCGCGTGGGGCAACCTCCAGGCGGCGCTCGTCACGGGCGGTATGGAGATCGTGGACCGCATCAAGCCCGCCCTGACCGACTTCATGGGCGTGGTGGCCGAGGGCGCATCCGCTGCCTTCGGCTGGATTAACGGGAGCCTGTTCCCGGCGCTGGAGTCGATCTGGACGCTGGTAACCACCGGCTCCTACGACGGGAACCTGTTCGGCCTCGCGTCGGACTCGGGGGTCATCACTGCCCTGACCACGATCAAGGACGCCGGCCTGGACCTGTATAACTGGGTGACAGGTACCCTCGTCCCTGGCGTGCAGTCCTTCTTTGACCTCGCGGTCAACGGCAACTTCGACGGGAACTTCTTCGGGGTCCAGGAGGACTCCGGCCTTATCGACTTTATCCTATCGGTCAGGGATAACGTCATGGACATCTGGGGCTTTATGTCCACGACGGTTATCCCTGGCGTGGCGAACTTCCTGGGTAGCGTGGTGTCGTCCCCGTTCTGGGGCGTGCTGGGGTCATTCTTCGGCGCGCTCGTGCAGAATAAGGTGATCCTGGAGGCCGTCGTGGGCGGCTTTATCGCCTGGAAGACGGTCACGGGCACCATGAGCCTTGTCGCGCTGACGACTCAGGTGTGGGGCCAGGTGACGGCCTGGACGGCGGCGAAGGTCGCCAAGGCCGAAGACCTCGCGCAGACCGTCGCGCTGAAGGCCATGTACGCGGGGGACTTCCTGCGTAGCATCGTGCAGCAGGGCGTGCAGGTTGGCCGCACGACCGCCGCCTGGGTTGCCCAGAAGGGCGCTATGGTGGCTGGCAAGGTCGCCACGGGCGCATACACCGCCGCCCAGTGGCTGCTGAACGCGGCTATGGACGCGAACCCGATCGGTCTGATTGTGGTCGCTATTGGCGCGCTGGTCGCGGCCTTCGTCGTCGCCTACAACAAGTCCGAGACGTTCAGGAACTTCATCGACGGCATGTGGGCGGGCATCAAGTCCGCCGTCGGCTCGGTCATCGACTGGTTCCAGACTTACCTCCTGCCTGTTTTTGAGGCCGTGTGGGAGGGGATCAAGGTCGCCGTCTGGGTGGTCGTCACGGCCATTGCCCTGTACATCGAGGCGTGGAAGGCCGTCCTCCAGGGGATTGCCGACTTCATCGTGACCTACGTGTGGCCCTACATTCAGACCGCCTGGGAGGGCATCAAGACCGGGGTGGCGACCCTGTGGGAGTACATGCAGGCGGCCTGGGCGGGCATCCAGACGGCGGTGCAGACCGTGGCGGACTTCTTCACGGCCTACGTCCTCCCGGTGATCGTCGCCGTGTGGGACGGCATCAAGGCCGGGGCGGGCCTCCTGTGGGACGGCATCCAGGCCTACTGGAACTACATCCAGACGTGCGTGCAGGTCGCCGCCGATTTGTTCCAGACCTACGTCCTCCCGGTGATTACCGCCGTGTGGGACGGCATCAAGGCGGGCGCGGGCCTCCTGTGGCAGGGTATTCAGACCGTGTGGACGGGCATCCAGACGACGGTGCAGACGGTGACGGGCTGGTTCCAGTCCTACGTGCTGCCCGTGATCTCGACCGTATGGGAAGGCATCAAGTCCGGCGCGCAGGCACTCTGGACGGCCATCACCTCCATCTGGGAAGGCATCAAGTCCTCCATCAACTCCGTGGCAACCTGGATGAGTGGCACCCTCCAGTCCATCATCTCAACGGTGACGGGCGGTATCCAGAGCGCCTTCCAGTCGATGAAGGACAGCGTGGCGAATATCTGGAGCTCGGTCAAGTCCGTGGTCGCCAAGCCCATCAACTTCATCATCAACACGGTCTACACCTCGGGCATCAAGAAGACGGCGGATTCGATGGCCGAGAAGCTCGGCCTGTCCTTCCGTCTCCCGGCGGTCTCGCCTATCGCCGAGTACGCCTCGGGCGGTGTCCTCCCCGGATACACGCCGGGCCGGGACATCTATCACTTCTTCTCCCCGGATGGTGGCGGCGCGCTCGCCCTGTCCGGCGGCGAGGCCATTATGCGCCCCGAGTGGGTGCGCGCGGTGGGTGGTCCCGAGGCCGTGGCGCGTATGAACGCCGCCGCCCGGGCGCACTCCTCCTACATCCCCGGCGGGGACACGGGGGTCAAGTTCGCGGCCTACGCGAACGGCGGTATCTGGGGTGCTGTGAAGGGCGGCTGGGACTGGATCAAGGACGCAGCCGACACGATGGGGAAGATCATTGCCGACCCGATTGGCGCGGTGGCGAACTTCATCAAGGCCCCGGTCAACGCCATGATGGCTAACTTGCCTGGCTCTGGCATGATCTCGGACTCCATGAGGGCCGTCCCTGGCATCTGGATCGACGGTTTCGCCAACTGGCTGAAGGGCAAGACGGAGACGATGGGCGCGGTCGGCATCGTCAACGCCGCCCGTAAGGCTATCGGCGTGCCCTACGTGTGGGGCGGCAGCTCTATTCCTCCGGGCCTGGACTGCTCCGGCCTGGTCTACTGGGCCGCCCACCAGATGGGCAGCTCGATTCCCCGCCTGACGGCAGCGGGCTACCAGGCTGGCTCCAGCGCGGGAAACGTCAACGTCCCCGGCACGCTCCTGTACTGGGGCAACCCCGCCAGGCACGTCGCCATTTCGTCCGGTAACGGCATGATGGTGGAGGCACCTAAGCCCGGCGCTTTCGTGCGCGAGACCGGCATCTGGGGGTCCCCCACGGCGGGCACCTACAAGTTCGACAATGGGGGCTATCTCCAGCCGGGCCTGACCACGGTCTTGAACAAGACGGGTAAGCCTGAGCCGGTCTTTACGTCTGGTCAGTGGGACGCGCTTCAGAACCGCGTCGCAGCGACCAGCGGGCCGGATACGCTGGTGGTCGTGGACGAGGACGGCCAGCTCATGGCGCGGATGCGCGTCGCGGCCAGGGGCGCGGTGAATGACGCGCTGGCTCCGGCTTCTCGCACGCGCGCCCGTGATCTCCTCGGCGCAGGCTTCTAACAGGAAGGGACGGTTAGCGTATGGCTACCGTATGGTCCGCTTCTAGCGGATACATGTTCATTGGCATTGCCTTGGACTGGTCGGGCGACCCGGCCAGCGGGTCGGTCACGGTCACGGCGACCGTGACCGCCTGTTCCGACGGGTACGGCCACAACTGGACCAACAGGTGGCGCTGGTGGGGCTACTCGGGCGAAGGCTCCGAGTCGTTCAGCTTCTCGTCTGGCTACGGCCAGACGGTCTACAAGCAACTGTCGCAGTGGAGCTTCAACGTCCCGCTGAAGTACGGCGCGGAGACCACGATTGGCATTGGCGCGAGCCTGGGGCCGATCTGGAACGGCGGCAACCCGGCGGTAGAAAATTACCTGACGTTGCCTGCACGTCCAGTCAATGTTCCGAACGCTCCGACGGTCGCCCGCGCCACCCGCGTCAGCGACTCCCAGATCACGGTTGACTGGATTGCGCCGCCCCAGGGCGAGGCTAATCCCATCGACAACTATGTGGTCGAGCGGCGGGAGGATGAGTCCGCGGACTGGGAAGTTGTCGCTCCGGTCAAAAATGCGGTCTCCCTGGCAACCTTCAACGTGACCGCTGGTCATAAGTACGCATACCGCGTGAAGTCGGAGAACAGCGCGGGAGGTTCGGCCTACGCGGAGGCGGAGCCGGTCTACACGACTCCGCCCGCGCCGATCAACGTCCATGCAGAGAAGAACGCGGACGGCGACATTCTGATCACGTGGGAGAATAAGGCCCCGTATACTCCGACCAGGTGGGATGTTTACGACGGCAACCAGTTGCTCGTCAGGCTCCCCCTCAAAACGGATGAGCCGTTCTTCAAGCACCGGAACCCGCGCCTGGACGTGGCCCACCAGTACCGCGTCGTCTGCGTCGGCGGCACTGTGGAGTCTCCGAAGTCGGCTCCGTCCAACGTTGTGCAGCTCCTGGCGCGTCCGAACGCGCCGGAGCCGACTTCGGACGGCGTGTACTTCCCGTCCGACGACCCCGTGATTCTGACCTGGCGGCATAATCCGACCGACTCCAGCCCGCAGACCCGTTACAGCCTTCAGTATCAGAAGAAGGCGACGGGCGCGCCGGGGCCGACGTTCGACCGCCGCGACACCGCGCAGCAGGCGACGGTGGGCGTGCTCCAGGTCGGCACCTACGAGTATTGGGTGAAGACCTGGGGTCTGCACGCGGATGCGTCCCCGGTCTCCAGGCGGGCGACGTTCTACGTGGAGCCGCGTCCCGTCGTGTCGATTCAGTCCCCCTCCCAGACGGTCAAGACCTCGTTCGTGGAGGTGGCGTGGTCGTACTCGTCGCAGGGTGGCCCGGCGCAGTCGAGCGCCCGCGTGGAGCTGTACCTGGGCGGCAACAACCTTGTGGAAACGCAGGAGGTGCGCGGGCCGCTGACCCGCGTCCGCCTGAACACCTACCTGGAGAATGGGCGCACTTACCGTGTGGTCGTGGTTGCGACGAACGCACACGGAGTGCAGTCCAGGATCACCAACCAGACGTTTGCCGTGGCCTATGAGAAGCCTCCGGCCCCGCGCGTGTATCCGGAGTGGGACGACCTGGCGGGATGCGTGCGTGTCCGCGTGGTGAACCCGGCCCCGGAGGCGGGTAAGCCCGCCGCTGTGCGCAACAGGGTGGAGCGCAGCGACGACGGCGGTAGGTCTTGGACGACGATCACCGAGGACCTGCCCGTGTCCGGCCAGCTCCTCGACTACCAGTCGGTCAGTCATGGGGCGGCGGCATACCGCGTGACCGCCACGTCGACGTTGCCGTCGTCGGCGGTCACGACGGAGGAGATGGTCCTGGAGTCGTGGGCCATGTGGATTGGCGGGGGCCAGAACTTCGGCTTCACCGTGCCCCTGCGGTGGGACCCCCTGCACTCGTGCAAGACGGGCCTCGCCAACCGCAAGCTGTACCGTTTCGCGGGCCGGGAGAAGGCCGTGGAGATGGCCGGACGACACCGCCAGAAGACCCTGAGCCTGTCCGCGACCCTGTTTGATGAGGACTTCTGGATGATCCAGCGGCTGGAGGAGCTGTCCTACATGGCGGGGCCGTTCCTGTACCGCGACCCGATGGGCCGCCGCGTTTACTGTTCGGTCAAAGACTTCAACGCTGACCGGGCGCTGTCGGGCAAGTGGAGTGTTAAGCTGGAGGTCGAGGAGGTGGACCATGAGTAACCGGCTTGACCACGTGGAAAACGCGCTCGCGGAGCTGATCAGGGAGAAGTATCCGGAGGGTGCGCTGGTTGGCGCGTGGACCGTCTCCTGCGAGGTCCTGACCACGGAGGCGGACGGGGACTCTCGCGCCCTGTGGTTCCTGGAGGGCCGGGGGTCCCTGATTACCCGTCGCGGCCTGATCGAGCTGTCTCGTGACGTGCTCGCGCGGACGGTGAAGGAGACCGACGAGTGAGCGGTCTCGACACCCATAGGCAGGCGGATTACACGGTCACTCTCCTGGACTCCAAGGACCGTGTAATCCGTCGTCTGGACGGCGTGACTGGCGGGAACATAACGCTTAGCAACTCCACGAGGCTGCGTGCGTCTGGGAGCCTGAGTCTCACGGAGGCGTGCGGGCCTATCGACTGGATGACTCAGCGCGTCCGCGTCGACTACGCCACGCCCGGCCAGACCTGGGGCCTGGGCGTGTTCCTCCTGTCTGCGCCCACCCGCTCCTACGGTGAGGCCGGGTCTACGTGGGACGTTGACCTGTCGTCCCCGCTGGCCCTCCCGGATGCTGATTGCGTGGACCGCACCTACGTGGTGAAGGCGGGGTCCAACTTGATCGACGTGGCGGCGGGGCTGCTGCGCGACACCGGCCTGGAGCGCCTGTCCATCACGCCGTCGACGGCCACCGCGTCGTCCGACATCGTGTACGATCCGGGCAAGTCCAAGCTGACCATAGCCAACGAGCTACTCTCGGCGGCGGGCTACTGGTCGGCGCACCCGGACGGTGAGGGGCAGGTCCACCTGGACCCCTACGTGCGTCCGGCGGCGCGCGGCGTGGCCTACGACTTCCGGGAGGGCGCGAGGGCTATCCACCTCCCCGAGTGGGAGCGTGAACTGGACGCGGCCAGCGTCCCCAACAAGGTGGTCCTGGTGTCCGAGGGTAGCCAGGATAAGGCGGCTCTGGTGGGCGTGGCGACCAACGAGGACCCCGCCAGCGCCTACTCATTCCAGGCGCGCGGACGGTGGATTGTCGAGACCCAGACGGGCGTGGAGGCCGCTAATCAAGAGTCCATCGACTCGCAGGCGCGCCGCCGCCTCATCGACGTGTCCACGCCGTCCGCGTCGATCACAATCCAGCACATGCCGGTGCCCCTCCAGCCCAACCAGGTGGCGGGCTTCTCCAGCCAGGGGCACACGACGCAGGGTGTCGTGAAGGAGATCGAGTACACGCTGGACCCCACCGCGCTCGTGAAAACCAAGCTCCTGGAGGTGACCGACCTATGACGACGCTCGACTACCTCATGAACGTTGTCGCGGGCCTGCGCTCGCGCCTCGACCTCGCTCCCGTCTTCCGGTGGGCCGTCGTGGTCGGCACCGACCCGTTGCGCGTGCAGCTTGACGGCGACGCAACGCCCCTGTCCGCTGACCCGATCAACTTTGCGGGTGACTTGAAGACGGGCCGCCGCGTCTGGACGGTCAGCGTCAACCGCCGTCTCTACCTTCTGGGGACGGTGCGGGAGACGCAGACGGGCGACGGCGGTTCTTCCGCCCCGGTGGGCACCGTCGTGGCCTATGCGGGGGTGAAGGCTCCCGCCGGGTGGCTCCTGTGTGATGGGACGGCCTACAAGAAGGCGCAGTATCCGGCGCTCGCGGCGGTCCTCGGCGCGACAGGGACGGGCGCGGACTTCGCCGTGCCTGACCTTCGGGGCCGTTTCCTCATGGGCACGTCGGCCACCCACCCGCGAGCGCAGACGGGCGGCGAGGAGACCCACACCCTGACCACCGCTGAGATGCCGTTCCACAACCACAAGGTGATCGGCCAGGGTTACGACAGCTCGTGGTTTGGCGGCGTGGGTATCTGGCGGTCGGATGCGGGCTCGGGCGGCAAGTGGACCGTCGCGGCGGGGTCCGGTTCGGGCCAGCTTGGCTACCTGGACGCGGCGGCTACGGGCGGCAACAAGCCGCACAACAACCTCCCTCCGTTCTACGCGGTGGGCTACATTATCAAGGCCTAGAAGGGGGCTTTTCATGGCTGCAACAAGCCGGGCACTGATCGCGGTGACGAAGGATGCCGCGCTGAAGGAGCGCGCCGTTGCCCTGGCGGCGACGCTGGGCATGACGGAGAACGAGGTGGAGGCCTCCTGGCGTAACATCGTCGTCTCCAATGCCGACAACACGGGCAAGCAGGCTATCGCGGACGTGTACGAAGACGCGTTCGAGAAGCGGTACCTGGCGCTTGCCAAGGTCCCGCCCGAGGTGGGCGAGGACCTATCCGCCGTGACGGACGAGCACTTGCTGTTCGCCCTCCGGCAAGCACTGAAGGACAAGAAGGAGAACTAACCATGCCAGATATTGACGCATTTGCATATGACATGCAGTGGTGGTGCCAGTACGGTGACCTGGGTTACGACCAGTGGAACCGCTGGGACCTGCGCGTGGGTGGCGAGACCGACTGTTCGGCGCTCGTTATCGGCGTGCTGAAGGCGCGCGGCTTTGACACCGGCAACGCGACGTACACGGGCAACATGGCCCGCGAGCTGACCGCTCGCGGCTGGGACCTGCTCGACCCCGATACCGACCTGGAGCGCGGCGACATCCTGCTCAACCACGCCAACCACGTCGCGGTCTACCTGGGTGGCGGTCTTCTCGCTCAGGCCTCGATTGACGAGCGCGGCGAGATCGCGGGCGGCCAGGCAGGCGACCAGGCCAACGAGACCAACATCCGCCGCTATTACGATTACCCGTGGGACTGTGTTCTCAGGTTCACGGGGTCGGATACGGGCGGCGTGTCCACCTACGGCCACGGTTCCGGCTACAACGCCAACGGGTACGGCGAGGACTACGTGCGCGAAGTCCAGCAGCAGCTCCTGGCGCGAGGCTACGACCTGGGTGAGGACGGCGCAGACGGCATCCTGGGCGAGAACACCTACGCCGCGATTAAGGCCTTCCAGGAGGCGAACGGTGGCCTGGAGATCGACGGTATCCCGGGTCCCCAGACGCTGGCTGCGCTGCGCGGCGCGAGCATCGTCCCCACCGCAGCCCACCAGCCCGCCGTCGACGGCTACTGGGGCGAGGCGACGACGCGCCTCCTCCAGGGTGTCCTGGGCACGACGGTGGACGGCGTGGTGTCGTCCCAGGCGGCGGTGAACCGCGACGCGCTTCCTGCCTGCACGTCCGGCTGGGAGTTTGTGCCCACCGAGGTCGCGGAAGGCTCCCTCCTCATCGAGGCCATGCAGACGGCCCTCGGCGTGGAGGCTGACGGCCTCATGGGGCCGGACACGGCGAACGCACTCGCCGCACGGTACGGACTGGAGGGCGACGGGTGCCTGGATGCCCCGTCTCCCACGGTCGAAGCAATGCAGCAGGCGCTGCTGAATGGAGGATGGTAATCATGGGTGCTCCGAAGCATGCTCTCACGACTGATCGCACGAAGTGGGCGGCTCTTACGCCGCCGCGCCGCAAGGCCATTTACGGCATTGTGGCGGCGCTCCTGGCGGTGGGCATGGCCTACGGCCTGGTCACGCCGGAACAGTCCACGCACTGGCTCGACGTGGCGGATAAGGCGCTGGGTCTTATCGCCCTCGTGCTTGCCGCCTCCCACACGGGCGGGGTCTACGAGGCCCCGATCTACGGTGAGCGAGACCTGGAGGACTCGCCCCAGTGAATCCCGGCGAGGTCGTGGCCGTCATCAGCGCCTCCGGAGTCGCCTTCGGGGGCCTGGTGACCGCCGTGTCCGTCCTCGCTGGCATGAAGTGGGGGCGAGAGAAGGCTAAGGCGGAGGCGCTCCTGGTCCGGGAGCAGGTCGGCAAGGCCCGCGCCGAGCGCGAGCAGGCCGAAACATCGGCCGCGCTGGAGGCTATCGCGGGGAAGATCGACCAGCGTCTGGACGCGCTGGAGGCCTCGCTGTCAGAAGTACACCATGAGGTGACCCCGAATCATGGGGGCAGCATCAAGGACGCGGTGCGCCGCATCGAGCAGAACCAAGAGGGTTTCCGTTCGACGTTGGACGCGCACGGCCAGGTGCTTGCTTCTCATGGTCAGGTGCTCACCAATATTACCGAGCGCCAGGACCGCGATATGCGGGACCTGGGCGCTCGGATTGACAATATTCAGGAGACGGCGTGGGCGGAGCACGAGGCGCTCCGGGATACGCTCTCGACCATAGGAGCGTCGTCATGACTGCTTTCATCGAGGGGTCCGTGCAGACCCCCACCGGGCGTATCGTCCCCATGACGGTTCACGCGAAGCCCATCCCGGACCCGGCGCGGATGGCCGACGGGAACGTGCTCGTCGCGGGTAATCTCGCGGCGGGTGTTCGCACGCCGATTTCGGCCAGCCTGCACCCTGGGCGGTACAGGCTCCGTGTGTACACACCATCGGGCCTGTTGGCTGAGCGCGAGATGGACCTGGTGGAGGGCCAGCACGTGACTATCGCGGAGCTGCTGGAGCCGACCACGGTCCCAGCGTCGCCTGCTGTTGAGCCTGAGCCGCGAGCGCAGCCGGGCGTAACGCCTGCGCCCTCGCCTGGGTTAGCGCCGCAGCCTGGGCCTCCTCCCCCGCTTCCGGAGGGCTGGGACGAGCTGTAGGCACACACAAGACGAGGCCCCTCCAACCAGTCCGGTTGGAGGGGCCTCGTCTTGTGTGGCGGCTACGATACCACAGCCATGTCCCACTCGCGGCGGTATAGCTCCCACGCATGCCCGAGGAGGCGGCTCAGGATCACCAAGCTGCGGTCCATGCTGCGCTCGCGGCTCAGCACTTCGTCACACAGCTCCTCGAGGGTGAGCTGAACCAGCTTGATAAGCTGCTCGTCCGGGCAGGTGACGCGGGGGACCCTAACGATAGCGGCGCACCGCTCGATCACCCGGGCGGCGGCTGCCACGTCGTAGTTCGCGCCTGTCTCGTAATCGAGGTCGCCCATACGGGCGGGGCGGGCGACGAGGGCCGGGGCGTGGGCGGTGTAGGAGCCGACAATGTTTCGCCACGTCCAACCGACGTACAAGGCGAGGTAGTTCACGAGGTCCATCCTCGTGTCTAGTTCGGTGTCTCCCGCGCCGGGCGCGCCCAGGCGGTCAACCTTCCTGGCGATGTTGGGGACGATGGAGAAGGCCTCGCCGCGTTTGCGCCAGGAGATGCCGTAGACGGCGGCCTTCTCGGAGGCGACGCGCAGGAGGAGGTCTTGGGGTGTGGTGCCGTAGTCGGTCATGATGGTTGGTCCTTTCAGGTGTGGTCAGTTTTCGGAGTCCGCGGACTAGAAGCTGTCGCGGATGGACTGTGCGTTGCCGGTGAGGGTGTAGGCGGACATGCCCGCCCGCATCTTGTCCGAGACGTTCAGCATGTTCACGATGTCCTGAACGGTCTGCTCGTTCACGCCGGGCATGTCCGGGTTGGCCTGGGTGAGACGGACGAGGACCTGCGTCCTGAGTCCCTTGTTCACGTTCGGGGCCATCGGCTCGTACCCGTACAGCTCGACAACGGCCAGGAGCGGCTCGCGGTGGTGGCTCTCGTCGGCGGGGATGTCAAAGACCAGGGTCTCCTCGAGGCCGGAGCCTTCCCGCGCGATCCGCTCGACGGCCCCGTTAACGGTCACGTCGATGATCCCCCGGTCGACGGCGCAGAGGTCCGGGAACATGTTTGCGACGGCGTAGCCAACGTTCATGTCCTGATGGAGGACGGCGGCCCCCAGGTAGACGGTTTCCGCGTAGGCGGCGCGGCGGATGAGGTCGGCCAGGTTTCGGCGGTCGTGGATGTCGATCTGTCGTGAGGTCATTTGTCTTGGTCCTTTCAGAGGGTTTCCGGATCGACGGGACGGGCGGCGAGGTTAAACGCCACGTGCGTGTGGCCGTCGTGGGCCTTCAGCTCGTAGGTGATGAGCTTGCCGCTGTGCTCGTTGCTGAGCGGGAGGCGGACGAAGCAGCTCGTTTCGCGTCGGATGGTGATCAGGTTGTCCAGGCGGGCGGCGGCAAGCTCGCGCTCGTGGAGGGTGAGACCGACCGGGAGGCTGGCGAGGTACTCGCCGGTCACCTCGTCGTTAGGGACGGTGAGGTGCCCCCGCTGGATCGGGACCGCCTTCAGGGCGAAGGCGAAGGCCTCGAGGGCATCCCTGAGCTGGTCCAGGCCGTCCTGGAGCTGGTCGGTGAAGTTCATGGGTCTTGGTCCTTTCTCAGTTTCCAAGCTGCTGGTTGATGCGGGCGATGTCGCGCGCGCCCTGCACCTGGAGGCGAATCGCGTTGAGGTCGCTCAGGCTGGCCTCGGAGATGCTGTAGGCGTAGAGGATGCCTTCGGCCAGCACGTGGATGATCTGCCAGCCGGGCGCGCCGTCGACGGCGCGGTGGTCGATGCTGATCTGGTCGATCTTCTCGGCGGGGATGAGGCCGAACTTGCCGGGCACTCCGAGCTTGTGCTGACGAAGCCAGTAAATGAGCTTGCCGGACCCTCCGTTGACGGGAATCTCGATCTTGCTTGCCATGATGGTGTCCTTTCAGGGGTGTTGGGTGGGAGGCCCCGCCGGGTGGTGGGGCCTCCCTGGGTTGATCAGTTGTTGATGAGGTCGACGGGCGCGAACATGTGGACGTTGTCGGGCTGGCCCATCCAGCTACCCACGATGTCCAGCGCGTGGTCGAGGCTGGGGCAGTTGACCTCGATGTGGCTGAACATGCGGTCCCCGGCCTCGTTCTTGAAGATGATGCGGTAGCCGATGCCCTTCTCGAAGACGACGATCAGGCGACCAGTGCGGCGGTAGCCTCCGAAGTCGCCGTTGAAGCGACGGTGGCGGAGGTCGGCGGCGAAGTTGGTGGCCCACTTTCCGGTGGGGTTGGCGGTCAGGAGGCTGGTGTGGTCCCAGTTGGTGCGGTAGATGCTGGTGGCGGTCATTGTCTTGGTCCTTTCTGGATGGGGTCACCGTTTCCCGGTGACATGTTTAAGTATAGCGCACCCGCGCGGGGTGTGCAAGCGCTACTTCGTGATTTCCGCGAGCGCGTAGCGCTGCAACGCCGCGAGCGCCTCCTGCGCGTCCTTCACCAGCTTACCGACGTGGGCGGAGTCCCTGAAGCTGTAGCAGGAGGTCTCCATGTAGATGTCGGTCATGGCCCCAAAGGCCTTGTTCTCGATGGCACGGAGACGGGCGAGGCAACGGGCCTCCCACGTCTCGATCATCTTCTGGGTCTCGCGGCGCTCCTCGACGCGGCGGACGGCCTCCTCACGGTAGGCGGCCTCGCACCAGTCGGTCTTCTCGGAGCGGACGGCGGCCTCCTCGTCGGCAAGCTCGCGCATGGTGTTCAGATCGACGGCAATAACGGTACGCATGATGGGTTCCTTTCGGGGGTTCGGGTCACCGGGGCGGTGACAAAAGTCAGTATAGCGCACCCGGCGACCTCGTGCAAGCGCTAATCCTTCCGATACCGATTACACACGTAGCCCGCCGCCTCCAAGGGCAGGCCCTCCGACCAATCCAGGGGCCGCACCATCACGTCATGCACCGCCTGCACCGTCGAGCCGGGCGCAGCCTCCACGATCACCTCATCATGGACATGGCCGACCACCCGGTGGCCCTCCTCGTCCAGACGTACCAGGGCCGCGCCCAGCACGTCGCGGGCGACCGCCTGCGTGATGTTTTCCACGAGCCGCCCGCCGTAGGTGTCCGTGCGCCACCGCTGCCTCGGGTCCTGGAAGGACAGCCGACCGTCCCGAGATGCGCGCACCTGGTGGTAGACGACGGCGCGCCCAGACGGCAGACGCACCAGACGATCCGACCCGCTGGCCTCCACACGAATGTGCTCGCCCGCCTGCCCGCCGTAATAGAACGCGCGCTCCACACGGCCCCACAAACGGACGATATTCCGGTTGGCGGCTCGCCACTGGTCGACGATCCGCTGGAGGACAGTCTCATCACCGAGCGCCGCGCCGCCCATAGCCTGGAGCGACCCCACGCCTCCGTTGTAGCCGAGGGCGAGGACGGCCACCTTGCCCTCCTTGCGTCCCATGCCACCGCCCATACGGTTGGCGGTCTCCACGTAGATGTCGCGGCCATTGGCGAACGCCTCCAGCGCCCACTCCTCCCCGGCCAACCAGGCGACCACGCGCGCCTCAATCGCGCTGTAATCGCACACGGTGAACGGCCCCACCAGCATGGGGCGGACGAGGGACTTCAGCGTGTGTGGGTCGGCTCCGAGGCCCAGGGTCAGGTCAAGGATAGCCGCGTCCTGAGCGGCCTCGGACGAGAAGCCAGCGCGAGGCAGGTTCTGGAGCTGGAGGCCCCGGCCCGCCCACCGCCCGGTGTGCGCGCCGAAGAACCTGAAGCCACCGCGCAGGCGCTCGTCGGTGTTCGCCGCGTCGAGCGCTGTCTGAAACTTCTTGTGCGCTGTTAGGGCCATGCTCTGGCGCAGCTCCAGGACGCGCCGCTGATCGGCGGTCAGATCGTCGCGCGTGAGCGCCTGGCGCACCGTCTCCGCCTTCAGGTCAGGCAGGAGACCACCGAACCAGGAGAGAAGCTGAGCCGTGCTCCCCGGGTTCTCCACTCCGGTGATGGCCTTGGCCTCGGCCTTGTCGGCTGCGAGGTTCTCGCTCGCCGCCTCGACCGCGCTCGCGGCCATATCGAGGTCCACCCTAATGCCCAGGTCGTTGACCTTCTGGTCGGCAATCCACACACGGCGCTCGTGATCGGTCGGCCAGTCCTGACCGTGACGGCGCAGGAGGCGGCGGCGCATGTCTCGCATCGTCGCCACATCCTGGCGGCAATACTCGACAAACTGCGCCCACTTCTCGGGGTGGTCCTCGGGCAGGCGGCGCTTGCCGCTCCTGTCCGGCTGGCAGAACCAACGAATGAGGGCCGCGCCCGCGCCGTCCTTTGGGTCGGCCCCGAGGGCCTTCGCCCCACCCTCCAGGGACTGCGGGTATCCCCATTCCGCCATGTGGGCCATCGTGTCCTCCCAGGCTTCAGGCGGGAGATATTGACCAGTCGGTAGTCCGCGGAATCGAGAGAGGCAAACGCGCTCAAACTGTGCGTTGTGGGCGAATCTCACGACGACGTTGGAGCCGTCGAGGAGGTGGGGAATCTTCATGATCTCGTCGCGTCCGACGGCGACCTGCACGGGACCGTCGTCCAGCGCCCACGCACACATGAGGACGAGAAACTCCGGGTCCTCACTGTAGCGGTAGACCCCGCGCTTAATATCGGTGGTCGAGTACGTCTCAATGTCCACGTAGAGGTCGTGCGGGAGCGCGACGACAGGGGCCGGGGCAGGGGTGATAAGGCTGGGAGGAATCATTTCCGGCCCCTCCGCCCGTGCCCCTCCATACGCGCGTCAACGATCACCGAGAACAGGGCGGCGACGCACAGGAGCGGGAAGACGACCGGCCAGGGCTGGCGCGGGAAGATGAACATGGCGACGATGGCACCGACCAAGCTCACGACGGTGATCAGGGCGCAGATGAACTGCACCCAGTCGATCTGGTACTTCTTCATTCCTGCTCGCCTCCCTCGAGGACGTGGGCGGCGTGCCACTTGGCGCGAAGGCCCTTCACGGCGCGGCGGTTGCGCACCGAGGAGACGGTGCGCCCGAGGTCGGCGGCAATCTCCGAGATCGATCTGGAGTAGTCTCCGGCCGCCTCGTCCTCCCACTGCTCCCAGGGGCGGTGTGAGCGGGTGGCGGCCTCCACGCTGGCCTCCTGGGCGGCGCGCTGCGCCTCCCGGTGAGCAGGGGTCAAGTCGGTGATGCGCGACTTCTTGCGTCCGTACTCGCGGTTGGCGGCGCGGCACTGGTCGCAGCGGCACCCGGCGACGTAGGTGGAACGCAGTCCATGTGTTCGGGGCATGGGTCTTGGTCCTTTCAGTTCAGGGGTCACCCGTGCGGTGACATGAACCAGCATAGCGCACCCAAGCGCTACGATGCAAGCCAGGGGATGAAAAGACCCCCTCACCACCAGGACCAAGAAGGTGGTGAGGGGGTCGGGACCCATCAGGGCCTATGTTACAGGATGTCGTCCTCGTCGTCCTCCAGAACGTCGAAGTCATCCTCAGCGCGGGACGCTCCGCCGCCCAGCATCTCGCCGTCGCGGACCTTCTGCACGTTCTCCAGGCCGAAGGTCACGCCCCGGTTCCCGTTGGTGTTGTAGCAGTAGGCGGACATCGAGACGCGGGCGTAGATGCCCGAGTACACCTCAGTGCTGTCCAGAATCGGGTTCAGGTCGCGGTCAACGACACCAGGGCGGCGCTTCGCGCTGACGTTCATGTAGTAGCAGCCTTCAAGCTCCGGGTTGCGCTCCAGGTCTGCGTCCTCGTCGCCGTCGTGGAGGGTGGACTTCAGGTTCTTCGGCACCTTGCCGCCGAACTTCGCCTTCTGCTCCTCGATAGCGGCGGCCTGCGCGGCCTTGATCGCCGCCAGCGTGCGCTTCGCCGTCTTGGGGATAATCAGCATGCACGAGAACCTGGGGTCCTGCTCCGTGGAGGCCGTGTATGGCTCCAGCAGGTGGACGTAGCCGAGGCGAATGTTCTCGTCGGCGCGGGTGACAACCTTGCGGGGATTAGCCATTGTGATCAACTCTTTCGTGTAATCGTGAATCGGTGAGCGTGCCGGGGCCGAGGCTCAAGGCCCCGGCACACCCCATAGTGTAGCGCTTAGTCTCCGGGTTGTCTACCCGAAGTCCGCCGCAGCGCTCGCGGCGGCTGTGAGAGGTGGACGCGGGTCCGCATCCCCCACCAGGGAGGGCTTGCCCTCCTTCTTGGTGATGTAGTCCCCGATCAGATCGGGGAGGTCAGACTTGCCCACCAGCTTCTCCAGTTTGCCAAGCGGTAGAATCTTGAACTCCGCCACCTGCTCGGGCTGGTATCCACTGTCGATCAGCGTCTGGATAGCCGCCGCCGGGTCAGTCACCACACGGCGACCCCGGCCAGCCACCACCTTGAAGCCGGGGATGGTCCGGCCCTCGGTGTAAATGCGGTCGAAGGCGACTCCCTCCAGTGCGTCGCACCAGTGGCGGATTTGGGCGACGCGCTCCAGCTCCGCGCCCACCTCCTCGTCGTCTAGGAGGCCGGGGTCTCCGAAGTCGCGGGCGACGAGGAAGTCACGACGCGCCCGGCACTCGCCAGCCACGGGGCACCAGCGGCAAGCCGCCTCGCCGGGACCGAACTCATCTGACCCGTCCTCGACCTTCTGGGCCCCGGGCAGCACCACGGTGTCGCGCCACTCGAGCAGCTCCTGGACGGTGAGCGTCTCGGAGGAGACGGACCCTAGTCGAGGCTGGACGACAGTCACGCTGACCTCCTCGACGGTGCCCAGGAGGTCCCCGAACTCGTTCAGGGCACCCAGGCCGTAGAGGCGGAGCTGAGGGTTTCCGACCGCGTTCACTGGCACGCCCTGACCGTATTTGAGGTCGAGGACGCGGACGGCGCGAGGTGAGACCACCACCGCGTCGCCTGTCCCCCACACGCCGGGGATCCCGGTCGCCATCCGCTGCTCCAGGAGCAGGACGGAGTGAGGTTCAGCGTCCAGGTCGGCGCGCACCTGGTCCACGTACTTGCCCACATGGCGGAGCATGTCCACCATGTCGTAGGTCTCGCCGTATTTCGCCGTCCAGTGGTTTAGGGCGTGGTCGCGGGCGGCTTCGTCGTGGTCGATCAGCTCGAAACGGGCGACGATCTCCGCGAGCGCGTGCGCCGCCGTGCCCTCCGCCGCGTGGGGCGACTCGGGCGGGGTGGGGGCCGCCGCTGCGAGCGGCACGCTGGCCGGGCAGGCCAGCCAGCGCGCCGCGCTCGACGGCCCAAGGTTCGCGTGTCCCTTGGGAGGCATTGGTCAGGCCTCCGGGAGAGCGTCGAGGAAGGCCTGAATCTGGTCGCCCTTGAGGAGGCCGACGCGGCGCGCGCCTGCCACCTCGAGGGCGGTCTTGATCGCGTCCTGCTCGCCTGCGCCGATCAGTTCGGTGGCTCGCGCGACGGCGACCGCCAGCAGGTCGGCCTCGGGGGTGACCGTCTCGTCCTCGACGGTCGCGCCGCCGGTCTCGTCCTCCGCCGGGGCAGGCTCGGGGGTCGGCTCCGGCTCGGGGTCGGACTTCTTCGCCGTCTTCTTGGCTGGCTTCTTCGCCGCCGCCTTCTTCGGGGCGGGCTTCTCCTCATCCGCCGGGGCGATGGGCGCTGCCTTCTCGACCTCGACGGTGATCGGCGCGGGAGCGGTGCGCTGCGCGGCCAGCAGACCGGCCAGCCACTGCACCTCCTCCACGGTCGCGCCCTGCACGTCGAGAGTGATGTTGATTTCCATGATCCGGTTCTCCCTGGTGATCGTTGATCGGTTAGATGAGTGACTCGGGCGAGTCGCTCACGTCGGTGGGTTCGTCCATGCGGGCGAACACACGCTGAGGCCCGTAGAACGGGAGCCTGGTCGGCTTCGGCATGGGGCCGAACCAGCCGGGCAGTTGCTTCAGCGCGTTGGTGATCTGGAGGATGTCCACGCGAGAGTGCTTCCCGCGCTCACGGCCTAGCGCTATCTCCCAGATTTCAAGCGAGCACACCACGTCAATCGGGTGCGTACCGCTCACTATACCCTGTTCCGCGTCGCGTAGCCAACTGATACGTTCTTCGGGCGACATTTCCACCCAGTTGGCCGGGACGAGCGTGTCCAGGTAGGCCTGGATGAGGCCGGTCATAGAGTCTTCCTCGGTCGCCATCGAGCGCACGGACTCCGCCGCCGCCTCCTCCGACGCGGACAAGAACAACTCCGGGTTGTCCTTCAGGCCATACTGGGCCTTGCTGGTCTTCCAGATGTGGACGGCCTCGGCCCACACCTGGTTCACGTACTCGTCCGAGTACTTACCGAAGTCCAGCTTTTCGGCCACTTCCACGATGAGGAAGCGGCGGTTGCCTTCCTGCGCGCGTAGGAAGACGGCATCATTGGTGGTTCCCCAGATAACCTGTCGGCGGGGGAGCTTCACGTGCTCCCTAGCGTAGGGCAGGCGGATAACGTCGTGCGTGAGCGTGACGAACTGCTTCAGGGCTTCAGCGTCGGCTTTCTTCATGGCGAAACCCTCGTCCGCGACGGTAACCCAGGAGCGGGTCATTGCCATGACTGTATCGCGCAGGCCGCCGCCTTCGATTGGTCCGAGTGTGCAGGTCCACCCGCGTGCCATCGTCTCGACAAACCACGACTTACCCAGGCCTTGCCGCCCGGTCAGGATGAGACAGTTGTCCACCTTCACGCCGGGGTCGAGGGCGCGGGCCACGGCCTGCACCGCCACCAGGCGAGCCACCCGTCGCGTGTAGTCATCCTGCGCGCCCGGCAAGTACGTTTCCACACGCGAGATGCCGTCCCATTCCAGGCACTCCAGGTACTCGACCACGGGGTGGAAAGCGTTGTCCTGCGCCACCATGTCGATCACACCGTTAAGCTGCTCCTGCGCGGGGCGGGGCATGTTGTAGGCGCGCTGCAAATGCGCGCTGATCTGGGCGCGGTCGGCGTTAGTGAGCGCGTCGTCCTTACCCGCCTCCACCGTCCGCCACGGGAACTGGCGGCGCGTGACCGTCGTCAGGTCCATGTCGTTACGGGCCAGGGCACGCAGCACGGGGTCATGCTTCATCAGAAGGTCCCAGTTATGCACGTCGTCCAGCGGCTTGCCCGTCTTGGGGTGGAGGTGGAACTCCAGGACCCACTCGGGGAGGCCGCGAGCGCCGTCCTCGTCTCCGTCGAC